>Ga0182016_10000012_pt1 | contig 199547 bp, 170 predicted proteins | sample 712S2MmetaG_FD_120491 | JGI IMG/M metagenome (GOLD analysis project Ga0182016, IMG submission 120491) | Permafrost microbial communities from Stordalen Mire, Sweden - 712S2M metaG | ecosystem: Environmental > Terrestrial > Soil > Wetlands > Permafrost | place: Sweden: Stordalen | collected... | reverse complement strand
CGTGGAAAAGACGCGGGCTGCGCCCGCTTGGAAAACGCCGTTGGCGTTTCCCACTTTCCCGCCGCCCCGACGGCGACTATGAATCTCGTATAGTCAATTGGACGGAAAACGGGGCCAGGTCAATGGTTCGCAAGATTGCCGGGTACGATTAGCGACTCGCAGTGGAGGATAAACCGCTTGCGCCGACTAAGTATGGACGTGATTCAGTTCAAGGTCCGATTCGATCAGAGCGACTTGAATCACGAACCGAACCAGGTGACCTCACAGCCCGAGTCGATACGATGTACTTCCAGCTCAAAGCTGTGCTTCAAGCTTGCGACATCCCAATTCGGACTATGCCTAATGGTGAACGCGGTTCCGGTGGTCTCCAAACGCGCCTCTGGGGCGACGACACTTGCAAAACGATTGCGCCAGCCATCCTCCACTGATGCGGGATTGAGATGACGAGCAAATTGACCTCGTAATGTCTTCACAGTTAATTTCCTCCACTTCTAGAATTCCTTCCTACTGAGTTGGATTCTCCCATCGCCTTGGTCCAATCGCCAAGCTTTTCTGCCGGTGGCCTTCGCTCTTTGCACTGGAGGTCATGGGCGCACCCTCGCAGTAGCGTCGTTCTCAAAGGAACAAATTAAACGCAGTTTGGGCACAGTTTGGGCACAGAAAAACGCATCCGAAGATGCGCTTAGTTCCTAAACTATTGATTTTATTGGTGCCGGGAGGGGGGGTTGAACCCCCACGAGGTTGCCCTCGGCGGATTTTGAGTCCGCTGCGTCTGCCAGTTCCGCCATCCCGGCATGGAAAGGACAGTGGTTAGTATAACGCGCAGTTGTGCGACTGCTTCGCCCTGTCGGGAGAGCCTGAAGCCGGGCGCCTCCACTTCCATTACCGACGATCCATGACCGACGATCCTGACCGACGATTCCACAATGGCTGCGACATGCGATCAGTGGCGGGCGGTGGTGGAATGCTCCTCGGCTGGTTCCCGCTTTGGATCGCCAGCGATGGCCTCCGTTGCCGGGGCAGTCAGAGCGATTTCGAGGGTTCCGGCGGCGCGGGATTTTGGCCTTCCCTCCATGCTGCCGACGGTGGGGCTAAGAACATCGAGGCGATAGCCGGAGCTTAATGCGGCGGCGGTTGCCGCTTCGGTTGCAGAGCCGAGGGTGCGCAGAGTTGTCCGTGTTGTGGGTGATTTGGCCGATGGATCTGCTTCAAGGGCGGCGATGAACCGGGGCAGGCAAATCCACCAGAGCAGCTGCTCGTGCGCTTCTTTGTTGAAGTATCGATGACCCTGCGCTTCGTGCAGTCCGGTAAGCCAGACGACGTCCGGGTCGTCCCAGTCAAGAGACGGAGTGGCCGCATCGGGGCGGCTGTCTCTGGATTGTGTCAACAACAGGCGGACGCGGGCGGCGGCGCGATACGCGGCATCGCCCTCGACGCCCAGCGGGTGAAAGATGTCAGCGAGGGCGGAGCGCAGGTAGAGGCGGTCGAAGACCTCGGCGGGATTCCGATCGGACGGGAGACTGTCGGCGAAGGCGCGCAGAAGACACCAGGCGACAACGGGCGCCCACACGGTGACGGCGGTGGTTTGTGGACTGTAACTGGGGAGGACGATGCGCGCATCGGGAGGCCAGCCGTGGGCAAAGGCATGCTCGAGCGCGGGAAGTTTGCCGGCTGCGAGCAGCAGATCGCGATAACGGGCTCCGGGCGAAGATGTTTCCGAAGTGGAGACGTGGAGGCGTGCTGGCCGGCCTGCGGACGCAGCGTTAGGTTCAGCTTCGGCGGTGCGGGCCTGGCCGTCCTGATCTTCTGGCTTGTCGCGCTGCGCGTCTGTGGAAGGACTTACCTGGCTCAGCGATTGAAGGGCTGTCCTGAAAAAGTGGTCCGCAGTTTTTTGCAGTGTGGCGAGAGTTTCTTCGTGACTGCAGGGGGCCTTGCTGGCATGGGCATGAGGCGCCTGAGGGTCGGCGGCGGCGGCTTCGATCAGATCGGAGAAGCAGCGCAGCACATCGGGATGGAGAGCGGCGCGGAGAGCGTGGTGTACGGGGCGCAGTTTGAAGTTAGCCAGCGCATCGTCGAGGCTCCAGACGCCGGTGCCGTTCAGGTCGGCACAGAGCTGGTCCCAGGGGTATTCGGCGGTGACGTGCATCTCTCGCCAGTTCTGAAACAGGTGGTACTGATACGCGCCGAGGTTGAGACGGAGGCCGCGTTCGCGAATTTCGCTGAGCCGGCGTAGATAGTTGAGGCCGCTGGCATTGTCCTGGTAGGCGAGGATAGCGCTGTGGTCGCCGGGCAGGCCGAGAGCTTCGTGGATCTGGACGCTGTAGAGGGCACCGGAATTCTTGTCGGTGCGGAACGATGACTTATGCAGAGTGCCTGAGGTGTTGGAGAATTTGTTGTGGAAGACCGCGAGGGCGCGCTGGTCACCGGCGCGATTGGACCAGGCGAAGACGTTTTCGTCGACCTTGCCGTCTTCACGCCAGAAATCGAAGAGGGCGAAGTTTGCGCTTTCGGCGAACACGTGGCGATTTTTGAGGAGCGGTGCGATCTCGCGCTGGTGGCGTTCGACGAGGTGCTGGTTAGGGGTCTCGTCGTAGCGGGGACGCTTGTACTCCATGCCGTACTTTTCGGTAAAGGCTTCTATCTGGCCGTGGCCGAACATGGGAAGGCCCGGAAGGGTGGCCATCATGGTGCAGACGCCGAAGTATTTGTCGCCGGTCCCAAACTGATCAATCGCGGTACGCTCGTCGGGATTGCTCATGAAGTTCACGTAGCGCTTGAGGATGTCGGGATCGAATTCGACCGTGTTCTTGATGACGGAACGGTACTTCGCATTCTCCTCGTCGCGCAGCATGTTCATGAAGGCGCTGTTGTAGACGCGATGCATGCCGAGGGTGCGGACGAAGTAGCCCTCGAGGAGCCAGAAGGCTTCAGCGAGGAGGAGGGTGCCGGGGACTTCCGCGGCGACACGGTCGACGACTTCGCGCCAAAATTCGTGGGGCATGGCGGCGTCGAATTGCTCCTGGGTCATGGAGCATTCAGCGCGGGACGGGATTGAACCGCCGCTGCCGGGGAGCGGAAACCAGAGGCGCTGGACATGACGGCGGGCGAGGGTCATGGCGGCGTCGAAGCGGATGATGGGAAACAGGCGCGCAACGTGGAGGATGGTCTGGATGACTTGTTCGCGGACGTCGGCGCGGAGGTAGTTGAGCTGGGCGGTGTCGTTCCAGGGAAAGCTGGTGCCGTCGTTGCCGTGGTAGATGTACTCGGTGTGGCCGGAGGCGTTGTCGCGGCGCTGGAAGACGACGGCGGCGTCCGACTGGTCGTAGTAGTGGTCTTCGATTTTGATTTCGACGCGGCCGTCGGAGGAGAGGTCGGGTCCGTTGAAGTTATAGGAGGGCCAGGGGCGATCGGGGCGGGAGAGGAACCACTCGGGGTGCTCGACGACCCAGGGCGAGTCGATGCCCATGTGGTTGGGGACCATGTCGGAGGCAAGACGGATGCCGTAATGGGCGGCCCGTTCCCGAAGATTGCGGTAGGCGTGGTCGCCACCGAGATCACCGGCGATATTGTAGGCGTAGAGCGAGTAGGCGGAAGCGACGGCGTCCGGCTGACCGCGCATATGCTTGATGCGCTCGGAGGCGCGGCTGCGCTCCCACAGTCCGATGAGCCAAAGGGCATTAAGGCCGCGGTTCGCGAGGGTCTGGAGCTCTTCGTCCGGGACCTGGTCGAGGCGCTCGATGGGGCGGCCGTACTGGCGGGTGAGCTGGGCGAGCCAGACGTAGGTGCTCTTCGCGATCATGACGACGTTGGGCATCCATTCCTGGTCGGGACTGAAGCGCTCGTATTCGATGTCGCCGGGGTGACTGCGAAAGTCAGGGACCTCGGAATGGTGCGTATCGCTGAGAGGATCGTGCGGGCGCCGCCGGGAAGTTGGATGGAAGCGCATCCAGATGGCGACTTCTTCTTCCTTGAGAACGTCGACGGCAAGGAGAACCTTCCGGAGGTTGTCGCCCAGATACTGGGCCCAGTTTTCGCGGATCCAGTTGAGCTGTCCGCTGAGGGAATCGGGAGCGGCCTGCATGGGTGCGCGGAGCAGGTCGAGAAGATTGCCGAAGCCCATGCCGGTTGCGGGGCGGGTGGCGAAGTAGTTGCCAAGTTCCGCCGTGACTTGTTTGTAGGCGGTGCTCTCAGCCAGCTTTTTGTCGTCGTAAAGCTCGCGGAAGGGGCGAAACGCGGGGTTCTGATTCGCCAGCCACAGGAGCATCAGTTCTTCGAGGACGGCTTCGCGGTGGGACATGCCATCGGTTGAGCCCTGAAGCCATGCGTCGAGCTGGACGTCGCCGCGGTAAATGGCGGAGTTGGGGAATTCCTGAACGAAGGTCCGCAGCAGTTTGTCGACGTTGTCCTCGCCAAGACGGGCGGCAAACCACCCCAGCGCCGCCTGCGTGACCTGGGGATCGCGGCTGCGGCGGTATTGCGCGACGATCAGGTGGCTGACCTCGTCGATGAGGCCCATAGCAAAGAGGGCCCCCGGATTGATGGGCTCGGCCCCGGGTGAAGAAGCGCGCACTTCCGTCATCCGGAAGGCGAGTTGGCGGCAGGAGGCGAGGTCGGCAAAGATCACGTTGCCAACAAAATTGAACAGTGCGTCGCTGACCTGGAAGAGGTCGCGGGTTTTACGAGCAATGTGAAATTCCATCATCAGGTCCCTACAGCGCTTTCAGGATGGTTAGATGTTGGTTGCGGTGTTCCGTGCGCCGGTAACTCGTTCAGAAGCGCAGGCGCGGATGTCGAAGGCGGATGGATGCGAGATACCATACGAAGCGATGCCCGAATTGCCCGACATCACAGCGTACCTGAGAGCGCTCGAGGTGCGCATCCTGGGCCAGGTTCTCGAACATGTGCGCCTGAATAGTTTTACGCTTTTGCGAACCGCGCAGCCACCGCTTGCGAGTGTGGAGGGGCGCGTGGTGCGAGAGCTGCGGCGGATTGGCAAGCGCATCGCGATTGGGGTCGAGGGGGATCCACCACCCCAACCAGCGGGATCGGTCACTGGGGACCCGGGGCGCGTGTGGCTGGTTCTGCACCTGATGATCGCGGGACGGTTGCACTGGAAAGCACCGGGAGCGAAGCTGGCGGGGAGGAATGCGCTGGCCGCGTTCGATTTTGCGGCGGGATCGCTGGTGCTCACGGAGGCAGGTACGAAGCGGAGGGCGTCGTTATACGTTCTTGCCGGGGAAGAGGCATTGCGGGAGATCGATCCTGGCGGGATCGATGTGCTGGGTTGCAATGCGGCTGAGTTTCGCGCGGCGTTGACGGCAGAGAACCGCACATTGAAGCGGGCGCTCACCGATCCGCGGCTGGTGAGCGGGATTGGGAATGCGTATTCGGATGAGATTTTGCATGCAGCGCAGTTGTCGCCGGTGACGCTGACACAGCGGTTGAGCGAGGCGGACTGGGCGCGGTTGTATGAGGCGACCCGGAAGACACTGCGGCTTTGGATGGAGAGGTTGCAGGAGGGAACGGGGGACGGCTTTCCGGAGAAGGTGACGGCGTTTCGCAATGAGATGGCGGTGCATGGGAAATTTGGCCAGCCCTGTCCGCGGTGCGGAGAGAAGATCCAGCGGATCCGCTACGCCGATAACGAGACGGATTATTGCGCGCGTTGCCAGACAGGTGGGAAGCTGCTGGCGGATCGCGGACTCTCGCGGTTGCTGAAGCAGGACTGGCCGAAGACGCTGGATGAGCTGGAGGCGCTGAAGAGGCGGTAGGCCGGGATGGTGAGCCAAGCGGTTTTCCGCGCCGAATTTTTGCAAGCACGAGAGAGGTCGGCTAATGTGTTTGCAAGGCGCGGCCCGGACCTGGCATGGACGCGCATCCTCTGGAAATGGAGAGAGGCGACAACGTGAAGAAGATTGGCGTTCTGTTCGGCATGGAAAACACTTTCCCCGGCGCGCTCGTAGAGAAGATTAACGGGATGAACGTCGATGGGATTTCGGCAGAGTTTGTGGAGATCGGCGCGATCCGGCTGGATAAGCCGCCGGCTTGGTCCGTGATCGTCGATCGCATCTCGCACGATATCCCGTTCTACCGGGCGTTTCTGAAGCATGCAGTGCTGAACGGGACGACGGTGATCAACAATCCGTTCTGGTGGTCTGCGGACGACAAGTTTTTCAACTACTCGCTGGCCGCGAAGCTGGGCGTGGCTACTCCGCCGACGGTGATTCTGCCGCACAAGACCTATCCGCCCGGGACAACGGAGCGGTCAATGAGGAATCTGCAGTATCCCCTGGACTGGGAAGACGTGTTTTCTTACGTGGGGTTCCCGGCATTCATGAAACCGGTGAATGGCGGCGGATGGCGCGATGTGTACCACGTTCATTCGCGGGACGAGTTCTTCCATGCCTATGACCGGAGCCGCGACCTTTGCATGATGCTGCAGAAGGCCGTGAATTTCAACGAGTATTTCCGCTGCTACGTGGTGGGCCAGGAGAAGGTGCGCATTATGTATTACGATCCGCGGCGCCCGCATGCGGAGAGGTATGTGCTGAATCCTCCGGCCGCGAGCAAAAAGCTGCTGGAAAGGGTGGAGCGGGATGCGCTGACCCTGTGCCGGGCGCTGGGCTACGACCTGAACACGGTCGAGTTTGCCGTTGAGGATGGGATTCCGTATGCGATCGACTTCATGAATCCCGCGCCGGATGCGGACCTGCATTCGGTGGGCAAAGAAAACTTTGCATGGATCGTGGATGCGGTTGCCAACCTGGCGGTGAAGAAGGCCAGGACGCCGAAGCCGAAGGTATCGGAGTTTCATTGGAGTGCTTATTTGGGAACGAGCGCCAGGGAGCCGGCAAAGGAAGTTGCGAAAGAGACTCCAGCCGCTAAGCCGCCGGCGAAAAAGGAAACCGCGGCCAAACCGGCGGCAAAGGCCGCGACAGGTAAGGGCGCGCGGTAGAAGCCTGCAGACCCTGCGAAGCTCGTCGGCGCACGAATGCTCTTGCGCTGACGCTGTAGTTCGTCATACAACGGTAGAACCATGCGGCCTTCCTTCACTCTGGGCATCGAAGAGGAATATCAAACCATCGATCCGGTCACGCGGGATCTGCGTTCACACATCGCAACCGAGATGCTGGCGCAGGGCAAGATGCGCCTTGAGGAGCGGGTGAAGGCGGAGATGCACACTTCTGTAGTGGAGGTGGGCACGCGTGTTTGCCGCACGATCAGCCAGGCGCGCGAAGAAATTTACGAGCTCCGCCGAGAGATGATCAAGCTGGCCAGGGAAAATGACCTTGTGCTGGTGGCGGGCGCTACGCATCCATTTGCCGACTGGCGCACACAGGAGATTTATCCCGATCCGCGCTATCACCAGGTGGTGAAGGATCTGCAATTGGTGGCGCGGTCGAATCTTATCTTCGGCCTGCACGTGCACGTGGGCATTGAGGACCGGGAAGCGGCTATCCGCATCATGAATTCGATGCGTTATTTTCTGCCGCACATTATGGCTCTGGCAACGAATTCGCCCTTCTGGCTTGGGCTCAACACCGGCTATAAGGGTTACCGCGCAAAGGTGTTTGAGAACTTTCCGCGGACCGGGATTCCGGATGCCTTTTCAAGTTACTCGGAATTTGAGAATTACGTTGCGCTGCTGGTGAAGACGAACTGCATCGACAACGGCAAGAAGATCTGGTGGGACATCCGGCCGCATCCGTTCTTCAACACCGTCGAGGTGCGGGCCTGCGACATTCCGTTGCGCGCCGAGGAAACGATTGCCATCGCGGCATTGATTCAGGCGACTGCGGCGATCCTGTTTCGTCTGCACGAGACGAACCAGGATTTTCGCCAATATGCGCGGCCGCTGCTGATGGAGAACAAATTTCGCGCGGTGCGGTATGGGCTGGACGGCATGCTGATCGACTTCGGCAAGCAGCAGGAGGTCCCGGAGCGCGAGCTGATCGAGGAGTATCTGCAGCTGATCGATCCAGTCGTCGATGAGCTGGAGAGCCGCGAGGCAATTGAATACATCCGGACCATTCTGAAGAATGGGACGGGCGCGGACCGGCAGCTGCGGGTGTTCGAGGAGACCAAAGATCTGAAGGCTGTCGTCGATTACATGGCCGAAGAGACGAAGGCCGGGCTGTTTGAGCCGGTATCCGCTGCGCAGAGCGTGGCGTGATTTTGGCTGCGCCGGAGCGCCTGGGCTTTCGTTCTTGCCCTCGATGAATCCAATCCAAAGCCGCGCACTTCGGCGGAGTCGCCAATTGCGGAAGCCAGCCGGCGCGGTAACTGACCGCAGTCGTGTACCAGCACCGAACGTACTCGGGGACAATGACGAATTCACGCCTGGTCTGCAAACTAATTTAGGATTTAGGTTCGCATCTCAAAAGAGATGGAGACTCCGATCGACTTTCGACCCATCATTCTGGCCGGCGGAAGCGGCACTCGCTTCTGGCCGCGCAGCCGCCGCAACCGCGCCAAGCAAGTGCTTGCTCTGGACGGCGAGCGCACCATGATCCAGCGGACTCTCGATCGTCTGACCGCGCCGGTTCGTCGCACTTCGTCGGAACCCATCCCACCCCTGGCCGCGCCCCACGACGTCTGGGTTATCACGAACGCGCATCTCTCCGGCGCCATCTGTACCCAGCTCGATTGCGTTCCTGAACACCAGGTCGTATGCGAGCCCGCGGCGCGCAATACCGCTCCAGCCTGCGGCCTCGCCGCCTTCCTCATTGAGCGCCTTTACCCCGATGCGGTCATCGGCATTTTCCCCGCCGATCATGTAATCGCCGACCAGGAGGTATTCGTCGAGACGATCCAGCGAGCCATACAACTGGCCGCCGATGGCGACAATATGGTCGTGCTCGGCATCGAGCCCACGCGTCCTGAAACCGGCTACGGCTACATCGAAACCGGCGAGCCCTCGGCCAACGGAGTGCTGCGCGTGCGGCGCTTTACGGAAAAGCCGAACCGCGAAAAGGCCGAGGAATTTGTAACAGCCGGCAATTATTTCTGGAACAGCGGGATGTTCGTCTGGAGCGCGCGCACCCTGGCCAACGCCACGCGCGAGTACCTGCCGGAGACAGCTCCGCTGCTGGAACAGATCGCCGCGGCCTGGGATACTCCGGAGTTCGAGCGCATCTTCGCCGAGCTTTATCCCCTGTGCGAGAACATCAGCGTCGATTACGCCATCCTCGAGCCGCGCTCCGCCAAAGGCGAGCATCATTCTCATCTCTACTGCATTCCATCGAATTTCGGCTGGAGCGACCTGGGATCCTGGACTGCCTTGCACGAATACCAGGTGGAGCGCAATGCCGCCGACGAGTACAGCAACGTCGTCGATGCCAGCGGCAGCGTGGTGCTCGGCGCGCACGGCAATTATGTTTTCTCTCCGGACAAACTGGTCGCCCTCGTCGGCGTCAAAGACCTGGTTGTCGTGGAAACTGAAGACGCGTTGCTGATTACAACTCTGCATCACTCCCAGGATGTGGGCAAGGTGGTAAAAGAGCTGGCAGCACGCGGAGACGAAAAGCTCATCTGATCTATTTTTTCTGACTCAACTTCGATCGAATGGCCCAAAAGTCCCCAGTAAAATTCGGCACCGACGGGTGGCGAGGCGTCATCGCCGACGACTTCACGTTCGATAATGTGCGCGCCGCCGCCGCCGCCATCGCCAGCTATGTCCTGACGAGAGAGGACCCCGCGAAAGGCGTCTGCGTTGGCTACGACACGCGCTTCGGCTCGCCCGCATTCGCCGCTGCCGTATCGGAAGTGCTCGCCGGCGCCGGCATACCTGTGAAGCTGGCGGACCGCATCACGCCCACACCGGCGCTGTCGTTCGCCGTTAAGCAAATGGCAGCGGCCGGTGGCGTCATGATCACCTCCAGCCACAATCCGGCGCAGTGGAATGGCGTGAAATACAAAGCGTCCTACGGCGGCTCGGGCAGCCCGTCCATCATGGCGGAGATCGAAAGCCTGCTCGGCAAGCCACTTCCCTCGGTCGAGCCCGCGAAAATCGAGAAGGTCAATTTCGTCCCCCCCTACCTCGATGCTATCCAGCGGTTCGTCGATCTGGATCTGATCGCAAAGTCGGGATTCAAGTTCGCCATCGATTGCATGTATGGCGCCGGCGCGGGCATCCTTGCCGGCATCTTCTCCAGGATCGGCGTCGACTACGTCGAGATTCGCGCCAACCCCGATCCGCTGTTTCCCGGCATCAATCCTGAGCCCATCGAGCCCCACATCCGCGCCTGCCAGGACGTGGTCGTCGCGCAGAAATGCGACGCCGGCCTGATCACCGATGGCGATGCGGACCGCATTGGAGCCGCCGACGAGAACGGCAATTTCGTCGATCCGCACAAAATCTACTCGGTCATCCTGCAATGGATTCTGGAGCGCAAAGGCTGGCCCGGCGGCGTGACCCGCGCATTCAACACAACGTCGATGCTCGACCGTATCGCCGCGCGTTACGGACGCAAGCTGTACGAGCATGGCATTGGCTTCAAGTTTGTCTGCGACCTGATGCTCACCGAAGACATCCTGATCGGCGGCGAGGAGTCCGGCGGCATCGGAGTCCGCCGCCATCTGCCGGAGCGCGATGGCCTGCTGAATGCGCTGCTCATCGCCAACGTCATGGCCGAGGAGAAGAAGACCCTCGGCCAGCTGGTCGAGCGTCTCCAGCAGGAATACGGCGAGCATCAGTATGGCCGCATCGACCTGCATATCCCCGATGACTTGAAGAACGCGACAATCGCACGAGCGAAAGCCGGCGTGAAGGAGTTCGCCGGAATGCCGGTCGAAAAAGTCGAAACCCTCGACGGCATCAAGTTCTGGCTCGACAATCCCGAAGCGAAAACCAAACCGAACGCCGCGAAAACCTGGCTGCTCCTGCGGGCATCGGGAACCGAGCCGCTGTTGCGGATATACTCCGAGTCCTGCTCGAAGGAATCGGTGAAGAAGCTGCTCGAAGCAGCGCGGAAGTTCGCAATGACCAGCGGCGGCTAGACTCCTTCTCTCTTTCAGACAAAGCCAGACGGCGCGTATCAAACTCTGCTCGGACTGTCTTCACAATGCGCACGCGCTTCGATTCAGCATGTTCCGGATTCAGCAAAACGTTCCAGGTTTCCGGCAGGATAGCCGAGGGAACGCGCGCGAGGGACGAGCGGCCGGAGCGCAGCCATGCGTCCCCGACCTTCCGCGTCGCGGCCAGCGATCTCTTCCAGTTTTTCGCCGGCGTGGCCTTGAGCGTCTCCACTCTAAGATCCGCAGGGTATTCCACCTGCAACAGGTGGTAGCTGCGCGGCCAGTCTGCCTCGTCCAGTTCAAGGTGCACCAGCAACTCGATCATCGCCCCCGCAGGCGACTCGGCCAGGTAAACAATTCGTCGCCCCGCCGTGTGCCACCGCGCGGAGAAGCGCAACCCTCCCTCGCCGGCAAGCGACCGATAATTGCTGATCCTCCAGAGGAACGGCATTAAGCAAACATGCCGTAATCCGTCTGGCCCAGCATCTCCTCCACCATGCGCGCGCCGAACTCGGTGCGCATCATCTGCAGTGGCGTTCGCCCCGCAAATCTTCGCAGCGGCTTATCGAGCCAGTGCAGCGCCTTCTCCCGATCGCCCAGCACCCGCACAGCGTAGTCATAGGTGCGGATCAGCCGTGCCAGTTTGTCGGATTCGTCGGCAGTCAACGCCTCCTTGCGCGCCTTGCGGTGCTTGAGGGTGCGAGCAGGGATCACGATGTCGTAGATGTCCCGAAACTGAAGACCGGAGGCAGCCACAAAGTTGGCCATGGTCGCTACCGGCACTCCTGATTCCACCGCCCGCAGGTCGAGATGGAGCGAGGCCATTAGAGGAGACCGTGAGACAGAAGCGTCTTCCATATGGACATTATGCCATACATTGATAGGCATTTTGTACCAACAAAGAGTGTTCCATATTTATGGCATTCGTGCGATACTGGGGCTTCATGAAACAGGCATCGGTGCGAACAACCGTCGATATCCCCGCAGACCTTCACCGCCAGCTGAAGGAGCAGGCGGCCGCGCGCGGCTGCTCCGTTCGAGAGCTGATCGTCGCGGGGGCACGAACTGTCCTTCTCAAAGAGCAGCGTCCGAGGAGCCGGCGCGTGCAATTTCCGCTCTTCGGTTCAGGCGGCCCAAAGGTGGACCTGACCAACGAGCAGATCTATGAATACATTGAATTTCCCTGATGTGAATGTCTGGGTTGCGCTGGCCTGGCGCCGTCACATTCACTCAGAAAAGGCCCGTCTCTGGTTCGAGGAGGCATCCGGCGAACAATTTTTCTTTTGCCGAATCACCCAGATTTCCGTTTTGCGGCTGCTGACCACCGAACGAGCCCTGGGAGGCGACGTTCATACAATGTCGGGCGCATGGAAGCTCTGGGATAGGGTTATCGCCGATGAAAGGATCGCCTTTGCTCCTGAGCCGGACGGATTGGAACCACCGTTCCGCAAAGCTTCGCAACTGCCCAGTTTTTCACCCAAGGTCTGGGCAGATGCCTATCTGCTGGCATTTGCGGAAGCGGCCGGCCTGAAGCTGGTGACCTTTGACCGAGCCCTGAAAACCCGCCGCGCCGATGTGCTGGTCCTCTAATTCCCGCCAGTTGTTCGTCTATTGATCTTCCCGTCGTACCATGGTTGAGTACGGAGGTCCCCATGGCCGATTCCGTCACCACTTACCCCTATGAAACCCGCCTGAACATCCTTCATCCGCCCCTCGAGGTCATCGACGAGAAAGCAATCGCCGACGCCTGCGAATACAAATGGTTCAACCAAACCCTCTGCCAGGTCAACAACAGCGTAGTCCGCATGGCCGTGATCGAGGGCGAATATCACTGGCATCAACACACCGACGATGACGAATTCTTTTACGTGGTAGAGGGCAAGCTCCTCATCGATCTAGAGGACAGCACCGTCGAACTCGCCCCGCGCCAGGGTTTCGTCGTGCCCAGGGCCGTCATGCACCGCACCCGCGCGCCCCAGCGAACCGTGATCCTGATGGTCGAAAACGCCGGCATTATCCCCACCGGCAATTAAATTGGGCCCAGTTATTGTGTACAGGCAAGACTATTTGCGCGACCGGCGGCATCCGGCCTGAATCGTATCCGTTATAAGGAGAGACCCATGAGCGCTACCGCCACGGCTGTTCAGACTCCACTCACTTCCCTCCCCGCCTGGAAAGCGCTGCAGGCCCACTTCGAAACCATCCGCACCCGCCATCTGCGCGAGCTGTTTAAGAGCGACCCCGAGCGCGGAACGCGGCTGACTGCCGAAGCCGAGGGCATCTACTTCGACTACTCGAAACACCGCATCACCGATGAGACGCTGCGCCTGCTCCTCGATCTGGCAGAGCAGAGCGGCCTGCGCGAGCGCATCGACGCCATGTTCTCCGGCGAAAAAATCAACATTACTGAGAAGCGAGCCGTGCTGCACACCGCGCTCCGCGCACCCAAAGGAGCCGTGATCAAAGTCGACGGCGAGAATGTCGTCCCCCAGGTCCACGAGGTTCTGGATCGCATGGCCGACTTCTCCAACCGCGTCCGCAGCGGAGCATGGAAGGGATTCACCGGCAAACGCATTCGCAACGTCATCAACATCGGCATCGGCGGCTCGGATCTCGGCCCAGTCATGGCCTATGAGGCATTGCGCCACTACAGCCAGCGCGACATGACCTTCCGCTTCGTCTCGAACGTCGACGGCACCGACTTTGCCGAAGCCACGCAGGACCTCGACCCCGAAGAAACCCTGTTCATCATCTCCTCGAAGACCTTCACCACCCTCGAGACCATGACCAACGCGCAGACCGCCCGCGAATGGTCGCTCAGGAAACTCAAGGACGACAAAGCCGTCGCGAAGCACTTCGTCGCCGTGTCAACCAACGAGAAAGAAGTTACGAAATTCGGCATCGACACCGCCAACATGTTTGGCTTCTGGGATTGGGTCGGCGGCCGCTACTCCATGGACTCCGCCATCGGCCTTTCGACGATGCTCGCCGTAGGCCCAGACAATTTTCACGCCATGCTGGCGGGCTTCCACTCCATGGACGAGCATTTCCGCACCACCCCGTTCGCGAAGAATCTGCCCGTGCTCATGGGTCTGTTGACGGTTTGGTACACAGACTTCTTCGGCGCGGAAACCGTCGCGGTTCTGCCCTACGAGCAGTACCTCAAGCGCTTCCCCGCCTACCTGCAGCAGCTCACCATGGAGAGCAACGGCAAGCACGTCACCCTATCCGGCGAGCGCGTCAACTACTCCACCGGGCCCATCTTCTGGGGCGAACCGGGTACCAACGGCCAGCACTCCTTTTACCAGCTCATCCACCAGGGAACGCGCCTGATCCCCTGCGATTTTTTTGGATTCTCCAAAACGCTGAATCCCTTGGGTAACCATCACGATTTCCTGCTGGCGAATGTTTTCGCACAGGGCGAGGCCCTGGCCTTCGGCAAGACTCCGGAAGAAGTAAAGGCCGAAGGCACGCCGGACTGGCTGGTTCCCCACCGCGTCTTCGAGGGCAATCGCCCATCGAGCACCTTTCTGCTCGACAAGCTCACTCCCGAGGCCCTGGGCAAGCTCGTGGCTCTCTACGAACACAGCGTCTTCACCCAGGGTGTGATCTGGCAAATTGACTCCTTCGACCAGTGGGGGGTCGAGCTGGGCAAAGTTCTGGCGAAGAAGATTATCGGCGAAATAGAAGGCCCCGGGCCCGCCAAAGGCAGTCACGACAGCTCAACCACCACGCTGATTGAAAGGTACCGAAAGCAGCGGTAAGGTCCGCCTCCCCGCACTTAACCTGCGGCTTTTCAACGGAACTTTTCATCTAACTCTGTGTTGGATGGGATAGAACAGTGACGCTTCGGACGGCACTGCGTCTGACACCCACGAACGCAGCAATTCGTTCAGTCCGAAGCAAGGAGTTGCAACCATGCGTACGAACAGCTTTCGTCCGAAGTTTGTATTGCCTATAGTTCCGGCTGTGCTCGCAATCTGCCTTTGGATTCTCGCCGGAAGCGCTGCCTTCGCGCAGAGCGCGGACGGCGATCTGCAGGCAGCCGTTTCCAGCGCCATTACGCACGACCCCATGCTGAAGAATCAACCCGTGACCGCGTCCACTGCGGGCGGTGTCGTCACGCTGACCGGCACAGTTGAAACCGACCAGCAGCGCCAGGAAGCCGAAACGGTAGCCGCGAATGTGCAGGGCGTCAGCGGTATCCAGAACAACATCACCGTCTCCGGCCAATCGGCGCAGAACACGCCGCCCGCTCCTGGGGACGCGCAGCAGCCCCCCCCTCCGCCGCCCGCCGACAATCAGCAGCCCGCAGCCGCTCCGGGAACAGAGCAAGTTCCTCCCCCTCCCCCACCTGACCAGCCAGCCCAGCCCCCTGCCCGTTCGCCTTACCCGCCCCAGGGAGCCTACGGCCAGGCCCCTTATCAGGGCGGCTATGGCAGCTACCCCCCTCCGCAGCAGAACAGCGGGCCGGTAACCATTCCCTCCGGAACGCTCCTGCAGATTCGCGTCAGCGAGCCGCTCGATATCTCGAAGCTGCAGGATGGCGCCGTCTTCCAGGCCACCGCCGCCAGCGATGTGTTTGAAGGCAACGTGCTGGCCATCCCACGGGGCGCGGTGCTTCAGGGCACCGTCGTTCACGTCAAGAAGCCCGGCGCTCTGGGCGGCAGCGGCGAGTTGCAGCTGCAGATCACCTCGGTCAACCTCGGTGGCAGAGTCTATCCCATAGCCACCGACCTCTGGTCCAACAAGGGCCCGAATAAAGCCGGCTATACCGCGAGCAATACCATCGGTGGCGCAGCCGTTGGAGCCATCATCGGCGGCCTCATCGGCCGCGGAGCGGGAGCCGGCATCGGAGCAGTCGTCGGCGGCGGTGCTGGCCTGGCGGCATCATCCGGAACCAATGGCCCTCGCCTCTACCTGCCGGCCGAAAGCCTGCTGAACTTCCACCTGTCCAGCGCCGTTACCGTGCAGCCCGTATCCTGGCAGGAAGCGCAGCGTCTGGCGCAGAGTGTTCCCCAGCTGCAGCGCCGTCCGGTCTACATGGCCCCGCCGTACCCGTACGGATATCCGTATCCCTATCGCGTTTACGGCTGGTAATCATAATAAAAAGCGATCCTGGGCCGTCCTCTTTGGGCGGCCCAATTTCGTCTGGCCCCCAATGCTAAGAAGGGTGACCCCAGGTGCTTCCGTTGCGGGCTTTTCCATCCGTTTGGTCAATTTTGGCGTCAAAATAAAGAAGTGACCCCCGCTGCTTCAGTCGAAACCCACTTCGAAGCCAGCTCCTCCAGGATCGAGCAACAGGAGGCTCCGTCTCCGCCGCCCAGCCTCACCCGGCGTTCGTTCCTTGCACTCTCCGCTGCATCGGTAGGAGGTCTTGCGCTCTATGCCGGCGAAGTCTCTCGCCACGAACTCATGGTCGAAGAGCATACGGTCCATCTCTCGCGTCTTCCCGATGCCTTTCGTGGCATGCGCATTGTCCAGGTTTCGGACTTCCATTATGCCGAGTACACCGAGCCATACTTCATACGCGAGGTCGTAGACAGAATCAACAAATTGCGGCCGGACATGGTCGTGCTGATCGGTGACTTCATCAGTTTCGGACCCATGCCCAAGGCATTCGCGCGCCGCTGTATGCCGCACTGCGCCCAAATCCTCACCGCTATTCAGTGTCCGCTCCGTTATGCGACCCTGGGCAATCACGATTACTATGCCGGTCCCCATTTCGTCACCGGCTGCCTGCAGGACCACGGCTTCCCAGTCCTTTCCAACAGAGCCATTGCGCTCGAAAGGGACGGTCAGCGTCTGTGGCTCGCGGGGTTGGGCAGCGCCTGCGAGCACAGGTCCGATCCGGCGCGCGCTATTCCAGCCGCAGTTGCAAAGGAGCCTGTGATCCTGCTCGCCCATGAGCCCGACATCCTGCCCGATATCGCTCGCTATAACGTCGACCTCATGCTCTCCGGTCACACCCACGGCGGCCAGGTGCGCCTGCCCTTCGTCCCTCCACTCCACCTGCCGATCTACGGCAAGAAATTTGTCGAGGGATGGTTCCGCTGCGGCCCCACGCAACTCTACGTCAATCGCGGAATTGGAACCACCGGCTTACCCTTCCGCTTCGACTGCCCTCCGGAGATCACTGTAATGACGCTGGCCTGAGCGATTCAGCGCGTCGCGTTAGCGCAAGGAAGCCTGGGACAAGCATTGAAGCCGCGGAATGGCTTCAAGCCATTTAATCTTGCGGTCCAGACCCTGCTGAAGGAGGAGCACCGGGGCACCGCGGTGAAGCCTGTCGTTGAGGCCCCGCTACTCCGGCTTACCCGCCTGAGGACCACTCGACTCCTTCGCCAGACGAACCCGAGCGCTGTCCAGCTTCTTCTGCACCTTGCCCACATCGCCTGTATCGATGTCCGCCTGCACGGTGCGCGCATACTCATTCACCGAAAGCTCCCATTGCGCCGCCGCCAGCTTCAAACGCCCCGTCTTCTCGTAGACATCGCCAAGATGGTCGTGCACCGTCGGATCGTTCGCCCCGCGCGAAATCGCCCTCTCCAGATTGTCTTCCGCTTGCGTGTACTGCCCCAGCCGGAAATACGCCCAGCCCAGTGAATCCAGATACGCGTAGTTTGTCGGCTCCAGCTGCACGGCCTTGCGAATCATTGCCAGCGCCTCATCCAGTTTCACTCCGCGATCTGCCAGCATGAATCCAAAATTGTTCAGCGTAAGAGCGTTGTCCGGATCGACCGCCAGCACCTGGCGGAAATCCGCCTCCGCCTCGTCGTACCGCTTCGCCCGGTCGGCCATCATCGCCCGGTCGAACAGCACCATCGTATGGTCTTCCTTCTTCGTGGCCTGCTTGTCGGCGCCATCGAGCGTATCCGAGGCCTCCTTCCATCGGCGCAGATCGGTATAAATCTGGGCCAGCTGGAAGTAAATCTCCATGTTCTTGGGGTCGCTCTGGAGCAGGCTCTTGGCCATGGCCACGCCTTCATCCACATGCCCCGTATCGGCCAGTTGCCGCGCCAGAGTCAGCTTCGCATCCACATTCTTCGGCAGCTTCTCGACTGCGGCGCGCGCAACAGCGGTGGCCTTCTCGTAGTCGTGGGCATCGCGCCATGTTTCCACTTCCTGGTCGTAAGCCTGGGATTCAAGGTCCCCGCCGAGAGCCTTCATCTTCTCGTACGTGGCAATCGCCTGATCCGGCCGGTTCTGCTCCCGGTATACCTCCGCCAGATGAACCAGAACCGTCGCGTAGTTCCCCTTCTCCTCGTCTGAATACTGTCCGCTCGGGTGCTCGGTCGCCGTCACCAGTTGCTCGTAAACCTTCTCGGCATCGTCCAGCCGTCCCAGGGCGTCGTTGATCATCCCCTCATGGAACTGGATGTCCAGCGAATCGGTTGCCAGCTCGTGAGCCTTTTTCACCGCTGCCAGAGCATCGTCGAATCGCCCGTTGTGCTCGTCGATCTCCGCAATCTGCAGCTCGGCTTCGGCATCGCTCGGATCTCCCGCGGCAATGTCCTTCCAGGCCTGCAGCGCCTGATCCGTCTGGTTGTCGGCCTGCAGGTCCGCTGCCAGCTTCCGCTCCACATCGAGGTCATCGGGCTCCAGATCGAGCGCCTTTTTGTACGCATCGATCGCCGACTTCGTGTCTTTCAGCTGATCGTAGGTCTTGCCCAGCTGAGCTTCCGTCCGCGACGTCTGATCGTCATCCGGCAGCGCCTTCAGCACGTCGATCGCGTGTTTGGTATCGCCCTCATCCGCATAAAACTGGCTCGCGATCAGCGCCGTCTCCTCAGAACCCGGATCGATCTTCCGCGCCGCAGCCAGTTGCTCTTCGGCCTGTGGCGACTGGTGATCCGCCGCATACAACCGCGCCAGCATCAGATGATCCTCTGGATTATTCGGCTCCAGCTGCACTATCTTCTGGAATTCCCCGATCGCCAGCTTCAGCATCTGTCCGGAAACTTCCTGCTGCTGGTTATCGCCCAGCGATCGCAGATACACGTCGGCCAGCAGCCGGTGCGCCTCCAGATCGTTCGGATCCTGCTTAATCCGATCCTGTGCGGCCACCACCGCTTCGCGAATCCGCCCCGTCCTGAAATAAAGCTCAGCCAGATGCCCATTAAGGTATTTCGACGCAGGATCGTCGTTCAGCGCCATCTTGTACTCTTCAATGGCGCGCGTCGCATACTCGCCCCGCCCGAACGTCGTCGCCATCTCCTCGTACTCATGCGCCATCATGAAGTGAAAGTAGGCGCCCGCTGTATCCGGAGTCGCCGAAGCGCTGGCCCCACCCGTCGCATCTTTCCGCGCCGGCGTTTTCGCGGCGGCCGCGGATGCTGGCTCGGCCGGCGCCTTTGGCGTCGCCTGCCCCGGACTCTGGCCCAGTGCCGAAACCGACAGTGTGAGCAGCGGTGAAACAACGAAAAATAGCAGGCTGCGGGAGAGTCTCTTCATGGAGTTGGAATATTCCTGGTTTCGGACTGCTCGCCAGGCGGACCGTTCACCCTGGCTGAACCCTGACCACGGCATGCCCCTGTCCGGCGAGGCGCCGCTCTTTCTAGGACGATTGTAACCCGCGTTCGGATGCAGATTTGCCCTTTTTCCTGCCCGCCCCGGCCCCCGTCCATGACTGCACATGATCCAACCCATCTTTCAGTAATCCGAACGCCGCGTCAGGTCCAGCACCGCAAAAAGGATCACCGCCGCCACTGCGTTGGCAACCGCTCGCATCAATTCGTGAAACCAGTGCCACGCAAATTGCTGCCCCAGCATGTCCCGCTGCAGCAGCCACAAAACCGCCGTCTGCGCCAGCGTAAAGCCGAAGGTCAGCAGAAGCCGCGTCCCGTGGTTCTCCGTGTCCACGCGCACACCCAGCGACGCCGCCATGTACCCGATCACAGCCTTCGAGATTCCGAAGATACCCAGCGCATGATGCGTCAGCGCATCCTGCGCAATGCCGATCAGCGCCCCCACCATCGTGGCGCTTACCGGCTCCCGCTGCGTGATCCCGTAGTAAATCGTCACTAAAAGCGGAAGGTCGATCAGGTCGAAATGGTTGAAGTGCAGCGATAACAGCGACTGCAAACCCAGCGCCAGCAGCGGCACGACAATATAGATAACCAGTGGAAACGACTTGGCTCCCACCTCATGCCGCGAAGACGCCATCAGGACCATACTCAGTCCCTTCCCTGCGGCGGCGAGGCCTGCGGCTGAGAAGTCTCAGGTTTCGGAGTCTGGCTCTGAGGCTGGGGTTGAAGTGTCTCACTCGCCGCTCCCTGCGTCCCGCTCGCCTTCGCTCCTGGATTCTCCTTCGCTCCGGCCTGTGTTGCCGGCGGCGCCGTCTTCGGCTTTGGCTTAGGACTGCTGGCCTGCTTCGTCGCCGTCCCACTTCCCGCTGACGTCCCGGCGCTCGTCGGCGTGCTCACCGCCGGCTTGCCCGCCGCTGCGGCACCATTGGCAGCAGGATTAGCAGCCCCGCTCACCGCCGAACTCTGCGCGTTCGTGATCTTCTGCCCCGGAACCAACTCCGCCGCCGGTGGTGTATCCGACGGCGTATACCGGTCCGGATGCAGCGCCTGCGGCGGCTTCACCGGTCGCGCCGCACCCTCGTCCGCGCTGTCGTCCTCCGGAGCCTCCTGCTGGTCCGGTGGCGCGTTTGGATCCACCCGCGATGGCAGCCGCTCCGCCAGCACATCCGATGCCCTCTGTTCAGCCTGATCCGCCTCGCTCAGATCCTGCTGCGCCTGCGTCGGCATCTCCTCGCTGGTGCTGGTGATCACCAGCACCTCCTCCAGCTTTGACAGGTTCGCGGCTGGCTTCACCAGCACGTTCACCAGCGTTCCCTCGGGATCGGGCTTCACCCGTTCAACATTTCCCACCGCCAGCCCCCGCGGATAGATCGCATCCCCTCCGCTGGTCAGCACCGCCTCACCCGCCTGGATGCGCTCGTCCGGCGACACATTCACGATCTCCGGCTGGCCCCAGCTGTTCCCCCGCAAAACCCCGCGGATTCGTGTCTTCTCCAGGATCACCCCCGCCCCGCTGGTCGGGTCGGATATTTCCAGCACCTGGCTCGTATGGCGAAAAACGTCCCGCGTCTTGCCCACGATGCCATCGGGCGTAATCACCGGCATGTCCGGCTTGATGCCCTCATGCGAACCCTTGTCGATCAGCAGCACCTGCGACTGCTCGGTTCCCGAGGTCCCGATCACCTGCGCGGCGACCGTCTTATAAACGTATTTCTCCTGAAATCCCAGCAGAACCTGCAGCCGCTTCCCCTGCCGCGCGTCCTCGGCAATCGAGTCCTCTTCCAGACGCAGCCGGTCCAGCTCCGATTTCAGGCTCTTGTTTTCCTGCCGCACGTGGACCAGATCCACGTAGTTCGCCCACAGACCCCGGATTCCATGTCCGCTCGCATGCAACAGGCGTTCCGGCGGCGTCACCAGCCCCACTACCCAGGAACGAATCAGGCGCACCCCATGCCCGTCCGCCGCATTCGGCTCCGGACGGCGCACCTGCACCGCCAAACCGATCACCTGCACCAGGAGGACGGCAATCAGCACCAGGGCGTTGCGGTAGCGGCTGAAAAACGATTCCATGACTCAGGGCCTGTCAGCACAAATGAGGCCGGCAGCGTCCCGTGCGCCGCCGAACATGCTATGCCAATTCATCCGTCGATCTTGATTTTCCGCAGCAGACGGAAATCGCTCAGCATTTTTCCAGTGCCCAGCACCACGCTCGCCAGCGGATCGTCTGCGATCGATACCGGCAGCCCGGTCTCCTCGCGAATCCGCTTGTCGAGGTTCTTGATCAGCGCTCCGCCTCCGGTCAGCACAATACCGCGGTCGCTGATGTCCGCGCTCAGCTCCGGCGGCGTCCGCTCCAGGGCCACCCGGATCGCATTCAGAATCGTTGCGATGCATTCACCCAGCGCCTCGCGGATTTCCCCATCGTCCACCGTGATCGTCTTCGGCACGCCCTCAATCAGGTTGCGTCCCTTGATTTCCATCGTCAGCGGCTTGTCCAGCGGAAACGCCGAGCCCAGATCGATCTTGATCTGTTCCGCCGTCCGTTCCCCGATCAGCAGGTTATATTTCCGCTTCAGGTAATTCATGATGGCTTCGTCCATCTGGTTCCCAGCCATCCGCACCGACCGTGAATAGACGATGCCCGACAGCGAAATCACCGCGATATCCGTGGTCCCGCCGCCAATATCCACCACCATGTTGCCGCTCGGCTCGGTGATCGGCAGACCCGCGCCAATCGCCGCCACCATGGCCTGCTCCACCAGAAATACCTCGCTGGCCTTCGCGCGATACGCCGAGTCCTCGACCGCGCGCTTCTCCACCTGCGTAATCTCCGAAGGCACCCCGATCACAATCCGCGGATGCACCAGCATCTTCCGGTTGTGCGCCTTCTGGATGAAGTAGTTCAGCATCTTCTCGGTGACCTTGAAATCGGCGATCACCCCATCCTTCATCGGCTTGATAGCCACGATGTTGCCCGGAGTCCGTCCCAGCATCTCCTTGGCTTCTTTGCCGACCGCCTCAACCTCGCCGGTGTTCTTGTTGATCGCTACGATCGATGGCTCATTGACCACGATGCCCTTGTTCGCCGCGAAGACGAGCGTGTTCGCCGTGCCAAGGTCTATCGCCAGGTCGTTGGAGAAGACACTGAAGAGCGACCGGAGACTGTGCGATCGCGAACGAGGCTGGAATCCATTCGATGACATCGAGAGAGGTGGTTTTTCCTGAGAGAACTCGTACTAATTGTACGGCTTTGCGATCCTGTCGGCACTTTCGCAGTCTGGAAATCTATCGTCAATGGCACCTTAGTGCTTACCCCTCCACCTCCGTCGTATGCTGATTCTGGTTCCTCAGGAGATTGCTGCGCAATGGCCCCCAAAACTTATCTGAACCTGATCGCTGGCCGGTGGGTCCCTTCCCGCACCGGAAAAACCTTCCTCAACCTCAATCCCGCCCGACAGGACGACGTCGTCGGCGAGTTCCAGGCCTCCGGCGCCGAAGACATCGACGCCGCCGTCAACGCCGCAGCCGAAGCCTGGAAAACCTGGCGCCTCACCCCCGCCCCCAAACGCGCCGAAATCCTCTACCGCACCGGCGAAATCCTCCTCGAGCGCAAAGAACAGTACGCCCAGGAGATGACCCGCGAGATGGGCAAGGTCCTCGCCGAAACCCGAGGCGATGTCCAGGAGGCCATCGACACCGCCTTCTACATGGCAGGCGAAGGCCGCCGCCTCTTCGGCCAGACCACCCCCTCCGAGCTCCAGAACAAGTTCGCCATGTCCGTCCGCATGCCCGTTGGCGTCTGCGGCATGATCGCCCCCTGGAACTTCCCCATGGCCATCCCCTCCTGGAAGCTCTTCCCCGCCCTCGTCTGCGGCAACACATGCGTCATCAAGCCGGCTGAAGACACGCCGCTCTCAACCATCAACATCGTCCAGGCCCTCATCGATGCCGGCCTGCCCCCGGGAGTCGTCAACATCGTCACCGGCTTTGGTCCTGAAGCCGGAGCCCCCCTCGTCGAGCACCCCCTCGTCCGCGCCGTCTCCTTCACCGGCTCCTCTGAAGTCGGCCGCATCGTCGGCCAAACCGCCGCCGGCCACTTCAAGCCCTGCTCCCTCGAGATGGGCGGCAAAAACGCCATGATCGTCCTCGAAGACGCCAACCTCGATCTCGCCCTCGACGGCGCTCTCTGGGGAGCCTTCGGCACCACCGGCCAGCGCTGCACCGCCACCAGCCGCATCATCGTTCACCGCGACGTTCTGAAGGAGTTCACCAACGGCCTGGTCGACCGCGCCGAAGACCTCACCGTCGGCGACGGCCTCGACGAAACCGTCCAGATGGGCCCCCAGATCAATCGCCAGCAGATCGAAACCTCCACCCGCTACTGCGAAATCGCAAAGAAGGAAGGCGCAAAGCTACTCACCGGCGGCAAGCCTCTCACCAAAGGCGCCTTCGCGAAAGGCCACTTCTTCGCCCCGACCGTCTTCGCCAAAGTAAAGCCCGCGATGCGCATCGCCCAGGAGGAAGTCTTCGGCCCGGTTGTCAGCATCCTCGAATGCGCCAGCTTCGATGAAGCCATCGCCATCGCCAACAACATCCAGTACGGGCTCTCGACCGCCATCTATACGCGCGACGTCAACCGCGCCTTCCGCGCCATCCGCGACCTCGAAGCCGGCATCACCTACGTCAACGCGCCGACGATTGGAGCCGAAGTCCATCTCCCCTTCGGCGGAGTCAAGAAGACCGGCAACGGCCATCGCGAAGGAGGCACCGGAGCCCTCGACTTCTACACCACCTGGAAGTCGGTCTACATCGACTACTCCGACAAACTACAACGCGCCCAGATTGACACGGGAGAGTAACCAGCCATGCTCGGATGGATACGAAAGAAGCTGTCAGGACCAACAGAGCGGCAGGCGGACCATCCCAGTGTTGTCATCCTTCTCCGCCAGCCTGTCCGCCTGACTCCTGCGCAATCCCTTGAGAAAGGCAACAAGGCGTGGGGCGCCAATATGCCGGTCGACCTGGTGAGCACCCTCAATGATGAGAGCTCAGTTGTTCTACGCAGCGGCAAGTTCATCTTTGCCGTTCACCAGGCCAGCCAACGTTATGAGTCAGGCAGGCGTGAGGCAAGCGAATCGTCGCAGCGTCCATGGGACGAGCACACGGCGTGGATGTCCGTCGACTTCCCTGCAGCCAGCAGTTCGCATCTGCGGCAGATCAACAGCCTGGGCTCCTGTTACAAGCGGCTCCTCACTTATGCATTCCTCTGCTGGTCGCCCAACAGCTTGGCAGTTTACTTTCCGATGGAAGGCCCGACGGTCCCGAATCTCGGGGATCTGGCCGAAAGCATCAAGTGGGCGAGGCGCAACGGCATCAACCTCGATTTTCTGAAGGACGCATGATCCGGCCAATCTGGACGCCAGGGGCGATGAGAATCTGGATTTATGCCGCAGCGCCTCAAGCAAATACCCAAATTCGCCACCGAAGCCGGAGAGCGCGCCTTCTGGGAGAAGCACGACAGCACGGACCACATCGACTGGAACCGCGCGTGCAACGTGTCGTTTCCCAACCTGCGTCGCACGCCGCAAAGCATCCCCACAGATTCTTCGCATAAAGGTGCTGCGAAGCAGCACGACGGTAAAAGCCACGGGCTTTAGCCCGTGGAAACGAGTGGCAACAGCAACGGGCTTTAGCCCCGGAGCTTTCCGCAGCCTTGCTGTGTCGCAATTATTTCCCCCCACCCTCCCCGTATTGACACGACGAACCGCCGATGCTTTAGCATGATCCTTGGTTCTTGAAGAAGCGCACTGTGCCCATCAGCCCCCGAATCGGAATTACTAACGACTCCGGGCCAACAGAAGTCCGATTAATCAGCCCCACATGATCACAGTCAAAGACCTCACAAAAAGGTACGCCCGCACCACCGCCGTCGACCACATCTCCTTCTCCGTCGCCAAAGGCCAGATCGTCGGGTTCCTCGGCCCCAACGGCGCCGGAAAAACCACCACCATGCGCATGCTGACCTGCTTCTTCCCGCCCACCGCGGGAACAGCCACAGTCGCCGGCTTCGATGTCTTCGAGCAATCCCTCGAAGTCCGCAAACGCATCGGCTACCTGCCCGAAGCCCCGCCCCTCTACCTCGAGATGGAGACCATCGAGTACCTCCGCTTCGTCGGCCGCCTCAAAGGCCTCTCCGGCCCGGACCTCGAAAAGCGCGTCACCTACGTCCTCGACCGCTGCGCCGTCGCCGACGTCAAAAACAAGCTCCTCGGCAAGCTCTCGAAAGGCTATCGCCAGCGCGTCGGCCTCGCCCAGGCCATCATCCACAACCCCGACGTCCTCATCCTCGACGAGCCCACCGCCGGCCTCGATCCCAAACAGATCAATGAGACCCGCGACCTCATCAAGAGCCTCGCCGGCGACCACACCATCATCCTCAGCACTCACATCCTTCCTGAAGTCGAACAGACCTGCGAGCAGGTCCTCATCATCAATAAGGGCAAGCTCGTCGCCACAGACTCGGTGCACAACCTCCAGGCCCGCGCCCGCGGCGCCGAATCCGTGCTCCTCGAAGTAGCCGCCCGCGCCGGCACATTCGCGACCGCCCCGGTCCTGGCGCGCCTCGAAAAAATCAACGGCGTCAGCCGCGTCTCGCTCAAAGAAGAATTCCAGGACTCCGCGGTCTTCGAAGTCGAAGCCAGCAAAGGCCAGATCGTGCGCGGCGATCTCGCCCGCGCCATCGTTGAATCCGGCTGGGACCTCAACGAACTCCGCCCCTCCGCCATGAGTCTCGAAGAGATCTTCCTGCAACTCACTGGCGGCGAACCCGCAGCCTCAGCTGCCTCCGCCGAACCGCCCCCACCCGCCCAAGCCCCATCTCCGGAGGCCCACGCATGAGAAGCGCCTGGATCATCTGCCGCCGCGAACTCGACAGCTACTTCTCCTCGCCCATCGCGTGGCTGCTGCTCACCCTCTACAGCATCATCTTCGGTTTCTTCTTCTGGAATTACCTCGGCGACTTCGTCATCGAAGGCATCGAGATGCAGATGTCCGGCCAGATGCAGCCCATGAACGTCAACGAGCAGATCATCCGTCCCCTGCTCGCCAACACCAGCTTCCTCGGCCTCTTCTTCATCCCCCTCATCACCATGCGCCTCTTCGCAGAAGAAAAGCGTAACGGCACCATTGAGCTGCTTGCCACATCGCCCGTTCGCGACATCGAGATCATCCTCGGCAAGTGGTTTGCCGCCATCCTCCTCTACTGCCTAATCCTCGCCTTTGGCGGCATCAATTTCGCCTTTGTCTTCCGCTACGGCCATCCTGACTGGAAGCCCATGCTTATCGCCTATCTCGGCATCGTGCTTCAGGCAGCGGCGCTGCTTGCCGTCGGCATCTTCATCTCGACCCTGACCAAAAACCAGATCATCGCAGGCGCCTCAACCTTTGCCGCCTGCCTGCTGCTCTGGGTTTTCTCCTGGGTTAGCGGTTACGACTCCTCCTCCTGGGCGCAAGTACTCTCCTACCTCTCTGTGCCCGTTCACTACGAATCCTTCGGCCGCGGCGTGCTCTCCTCCAAAGACGCGATCTACTATCTCAGCGTCATCTTCCTTGGACTCTTCTTCACCGCCCGCTCGATGGAATCCCTTCGCTGGAGGTCTTAGCTCGGAATGGCAGCAAGTCAATGGCTTAAAGCGAGACAAACAAAGTACGCAGCCTATGCGACGACTTATGTTCTCGTCATCCTCGCTATCGTGGCCGTCGCCAATTTTCTCGCTAATCGCTACGAGAAGTCGTACGACGCGACCGCCAACAAGCGCTACAGCCTCTCCGATGAGACGAAGAAAATCGTCGACGGCCTCAAGCAGCCGGCCACCATCACTTACTTCGATCAGAGCCGGCACTTCAACACAGGCAAAGACCTCCTCGACGAGTACGCGAACTTATCGCCGAAGGTAAAGATCAAGTATGTCGATCCCGACAAGGATCCTGAACTGGCCCGCGCCGCCGGCATCCGCAGCTACGGCACCGCAACCGTTCAGGTCGGCGACCACACCGAGACCGCCGCGGATATGACCGAAGAAGGCATCACCGGGGCCTTCATCCGCGACATCAAAGGCAACACCCGCACCGTCTGCTTCCTCGCCGGCAGCGGCGAACACCCAATCGACGACTCCAGCCGCGACGGCGAATCACACCTCAAGGACCTCCTCGCCAAAGACAGCTACCAGACCCAGTCCATTGACCTGGTTCAGAAGGCCGAAGTCCCCGCCGATTGCACCGCCATCGTCATTGCCGGCCCCACCCACAACTACGAGCAGCCCGAAGTCGACGCCATCAAAACCTATGTCGAGAACGGCGGCCGCGCCCTCTTCATGCTCGATCCCCCTCTCAGCATGGGCCCCTCCGCCATCGCCGAAAACGACGCTCTTACCTCGCTCCTCTCAACCTGGGGTGTTACTGTCGACAAAGACCTTATCCTCGACCTTAATCCTATCGGTCAGATCTACGGTTTCGGAGGCCAGGTCGCCCTCGTTAGTAGTTACGGCACGCAGCCTATCGTCGCGGACATGAAGAGCTCACTCACCGGCTTCCCGCTCGCCCGCTCACTTACCTTTAAAAGCACAGACAAAACCACCATCGATAAGCTCTTCGACTCCTCCGGCACCAGCTTCGCCACCATGAACCTAAGCTCGCCGAAGATCAGCACCAAAGACCCGTCCAACAAACGCGGACCTCTTACCCTCGCCGTCGCAGGGAGTTATAACACCGGCAAGCCTAACTCCCTGGGACGCTTCGTCGTAGTCGGCAGTTCCGCCTGGGCTTCGAACGCCTTCATCGGCTTCAACGGCAACGGCGACCTGGCCGCCAACGCCATCAACTGGCTCTGCTCCGACGAAGACCTCATCTCCATCAAGCCCAAAGCACCCGAGAATCGCCCCATCACCATGACCCGCGGCCAGCTCAACGTCGTGCGCATCGTCAGCCAGTTTGTGCTTCCGCTCATCGTCATCGTCGCCGGCATCATGGTCTGGTGGAAGCGGAGATAGCTCACCCGAACTCATCAGCGGTAATCGATCAGAAACTTGCTCTATGAAATTTCGCGGTCTCCTCATCGCAGCGGTCGTCCTCCTCATCCTCGCCTGTGTCCTTTACTGGTCCGATCACCGCAAGGCCCCGGACACCGCCACTCCCTCCGCCGACGCCAGTCCCGACATCCTCAAAATCGATCCCGCCACCGTCGCTTCTCTCACCGTCAAAGCGAAAGGCGCGCAGCCTGTCACGCTGCTCCGCTCCCGCGCCGACCAGTGGCGGATCACCACCCCCGGCACTTATCCCGCTGACAGCACCACCGTCTCCGGCATGCTTTCGAACCTCTCGCCTCTTGCCTCCCAGCGCGTCGTCGAAGATCGATCCTCGAACCTCGCCCGCTTTGGCCTCACCGACCCTTCCCTCGAACTCGACATCACCGCCAAAAGCAACAAAACCACCCGCCTTCTCCTCGGCGACGACACGCCCACCGGTGACGCTGTCTACGCCGCCGTGGCCGGCGATCCGCGCGTCTTCAGCGCAGCTTCCTACATCAAGACCAGCCTCAACAAGACTCTCAGCGACCTCCGCGATAAGCGCCTGCTTCCCATCGAAGCCGCTTCCGTCAGCAGCATCGATCTCCTCCGCAAAGGCCAGGACATCGGCTTCGCCCGCGTACAGAACGGCTGGCAAATAGAAAGGCCCAAGCCGTACCGCACAGACAGCTTCCAGGTCGACGACCTCCTCCAGCAGCTCACCAGCGCCAAGTGGGATCCCTCCACGCCCGCCCCCGAAGCGGCGACGAATTTCGCCCACGCCACCCCGCTCGCCACCATCAAGCTCACCGGTAGCGCCGGCAACGATACCCTCGACGTCCGCAAAGACAAGAGCGATGACTACGCGAAATCCAGCGCCGTCGCCGGGGTCTTCAAGATCGACTCCACCACTGCCACCGCTCTAAGCCAGGCGCTCGACCACTCGCTCGACGATTTCCGCAGGAAGCAGCTCTTCGACTTCGGCTACACCGATCCGGACAAAATCGAATACCACTCCGGCGCCACGTCGCTGGTTCTCACCCACACCGGCAACGACTGGTGGTCGAATGGCAAAAAGATGGACTCCGACAGCGTCTCCATGCTCGTCTCCACTCTCCGCGACCTGGCCGCCACAAAGTTCGTCGATTCCGGATTCACCGCGCCCACGATCGACATCACCGTCACCTCGAACGGCGGCAAGAAAGTCGAAAAGGTGCAGCTCCAGCAGACAGGCGATTCAGCCCTGGCAAGGCGTGAGGACGACCCCACGCTCTACTCCCTCGACGCAGCAACCATCAACAGCCTCACTAACTCCATCGCCGCCATCAAACCCGCCGCGCCGTCGAAGAAGTAGCCATCACATTCGAGTTATTCTGGTGAGAGATAGGAAGTTGCTCCGAGAGGGTTGGTTCGATGACGAGAGCAGATTTCCAGGCATTGGCAGAGGAACGGATCAACGACGCGGGGGCATTGTTGAATTCACGCCGCTTTTCAGGTGCATACTACAGTTCAGGGTTGGCGGTGGAATGTGCCCTCAAGGCTTGTGTCGCGAAGAACACACGGCAGTTCGATTTTCCACAAAAACGGCAGCCGCTACGATTCAGGCATCTCGGAAGACGAGGCAAAGCAAATGTATCTTCGCGTTACAGACGCAACGGAGGGAGTACTCCCATGGCTACGTACCCTCTGGTAGAGCGAATCAATCTCGACCTGCCGGCTCTGGTTGCGCTTTCCCTCCAGAAGCACGGAGTTCCCGTTTCCGATCGGTTCCTGATCCGCTACGACGCCAGCCAATGGCAGGTCGTGATCATCAGTCCTGCAGTTGACGAGGCAGGGCGCGACGTGTACCTTCACGCCTTCGAGGCCCTCGATCGGGAAGCATTTTCGACAAGGCAGTTTTTGAGCTCTCATCTTCTGCTGCTGGGAGAGAAACAGTCCAGAGAGCCGCTCGATCGGATCCGAAAAGGCGTCACCCGTCTGTCGTCCCTGGGGCCCTACGAAGAAGTCGATGTCTATGTCGTGCCCGAAGCGGACAAAATCGAGAAGCGAGGGTTCCTTCATTTCGTTCCTTCGGGGAATGACGGTTTCCTCGTGGGCTTCGCAGGGCTTGACAGAGACGGCGCAATGAAAACACTTCCAGTTTCGGTTCGCGACCTGGATACGTTCCTTGCTGGATTCTCCGTTTACGAGGGTGACAAGCAGAAGGTTATCGATTCCTTGCGACAGAATCATAGCGAGTCGATTTTTGCTGAAGTCAGCTTGCGCACCCTCTATGAAAAGGGCCTCGTCTAACGGATGACCAACCCTCGCGCCGCCCTCCTTGACCTGCTCGCCCGCACCTCGTTCCGCCTCGGCAACTTCACGCTGTCCTCCGGCGCCAAGAGCGACTACTACATCGACTGCCGCACCACCACCCTCCACGCCGAGGGCGGACGCCTCACCGGCCTCGCCATCCTCGACCTGCTCCGCGAACACAGCCTCCAACCCAAAGCCGTCGGCGGACTCACGCTGGGCGCCGACCCCGTAGTCTCCGCCGTCTCCATCGCCAGCGCCTGCCGCGCCCAGCAGCCCCCTGAAAACCCGCTGATCCACGGCTTCCTCGTCCGCAAAGCCGAAAAGGCCCACGGCACCGGCCGCCGCATCGAAGGCTTCTGCGAAAAGGACGCCCCGGTCCTCATCGTCGACGACGTCTGCACCACCGGAGCCTCCACCATCACCGCCATCGAAGCCGCCCGCGAAGCCGGCATGCGCGTCATCGCCGCCATCTGCCTCGTAGAACGCGAAGAAGGCGGCGGGCGCGCCGCCCTCGAAGCCGCCTGCCAAGCCGGAGGTCAGAGCGCGCCCTTCCTGGCGCTCTACACCGCTAACGATGTGAAGGCCGCCCACATTCGCCAGCTCGGCTAGACCATCACGCCCGGAACCCTGCGCTACCGGGGCGCAGATCCTGCGATAAGATTGAAGCGCTTCGCCTGGCAAATTCCGGGAGCTGCCATGATTTGCCGAACCCTTCACTCGATAACGCTCGCCGCCGCAGTTCTCTCAACAACCATCCCGGCCCTCTGCGCAGTGGCGCAAAGCAGGGACAGTGAAGCGCAGCCGCCTGCCCGCATCGGCGTGATGACGCGCCATGGCCTGGCCGGAGTCGTAACCTCGATCACCGGGTCGCAGCTCGCCATGCAAATCCCGGAGAACGTTCCCATCACCGTTCAGATCGTCCCGTCGACGCATATCAGCGACCTCGGCCAGGACGCGACCCTCGGCGCCATCCACGTCGGCAGCGCAATTTTCGCCAGCGGCGACCTGAACGAGGACACCCGAATCATTCGGGCTCAGGTCATCACAATCCAGCCCGGGGCGGCCGCACAGATGCTCGAGAATCGCCGCGCCAATTTCGGCAGAACCTGGACTGCTGGGTTGATCACCGCTGTTCAGGGCGAGTCCATCACCGTGAAGCGCATGGACGGGCAAAGCCAAACCTTCACCGTCGGTCAGGACACGGTCTGGCGGTTCCACGATCAACCCGCGACCTCTTCTATGGCTCGCGTCGGGGAACGCATCACCGTCCAGCTTCGCCCCGACGCTTCGCTCGCAATACAAGTTAGTATTGCCGGCATGGCGCAACAACACTGAATCCGCGCAGCAAAAAAGCAAAGGCGCGCAGCCAACGCTACGCGCCTTGCTCTTTTACTCCAGGCTCCCAGCTCCGAGCCGTTTGCCTTACCGTCCCGAAGGCGACCCGCTCATCCCGTTCGAACCCTGTGCAGCTGGAGTACCGCTATCCGCCGTATTGCTCAGCAGCTGGATCTCCACGTGCCGGTTCTTCGCGCGCCCAGCAGCAGTCTTATTGGAGTCGACCTCAACGTCCTTGCCCAATCCCACAAGATAAAACTTGTGCGCCGGAACGTTGTACTTCGTCGCCAGATACTGCACTACCGCCATCGCCCGGCGATCGCTCAGGTCGTAGTTATATTGCTTCGACCCCACTGAGTCCGTCCCGCCCGTCACTTCCAGGATGTAGCTCTTCGCGCTCGCCAGCTGGCTGCCGAACTGATCCAGCTGATCCTTATCCGCCTTCGTCAGTACCGATTTATTGAAGCCGAACGTTACAGAAACATCGCCCACCTGCTTGTAGTTGTCGAGGTTCGCAATCACTCCCGACAGCGTGTCCGCCCGATTCACGGCTTCCTGCGCGTTCTGCTGCGCGGTTGTCGCGGCCTGGCTGGCGCTCTGCGCGTTTTGCTGCGCCGTGTTCGCCGCGGTCTGCGCCTGCTGGATGCCCGCCTGTGCGCGCGAATCCACGTCGTGGATGCTGCGATTGTTCGCCGCCGTGGCATCATCCAGTTCGTTAGTCTTCTGGACCACCGGCTGAGTCTGGCTGCGAACGTAGTTCTTGGTTGAGCAGCCGGTTGCAAAAACCAAAGACAGCGCCGCCATCGTGGAGGCGGCAGCGAATCCTGCTCGTAAAGTGCGCGTCATGGGTGACACTCCGTTTCTCGTTTTTCTTTTTCAATCCCTGAGAGAGCCCCGCCAGCCTCGCGGATGCCTCATCCCACTGAGGAAAACTGAGCACGCGCAGGCCCAAATATCTGTATTTGCGTAAATAGCTGTTACTGAAGTACTTATCGCTGCCATTGATTGTCTGAATGCACTCCGGATCCCCCTCGCCTCACGTACTTTTTACGCGGTAACAGCTCGTCGCTCGCAAACGCCGTCCCCTCCGCCCTCACACCTCCACCCTTTACACTGATACAGCGGCCGCAATGGATCTACACGCCAAGATTCGCACCTTACCCACCAGGCCCGGCGTCTACCTCTACAAAAACGCCGACGGTGAGGTCATCTACGTCGGCAAGGCCAAGAACCTCCGCGCCCGTGTCCGCTCCTACCTCCTCGAAGCCTCCCAGGCCAACGCCAAAACCGGCTCCCTGATGCAGGCCGCCGTCGACGTCGACTACATCCTCGTCGACAATGAGCACGAAGCCCTCGCCCTTGAAAACAACCTCATCAAGCAGCGCAAGCCGCGCTTCAACATCCTCCTCCGCGACGACAAAACTTACCCCTACGTCAAGCTCACCCTCGGCGACCGCTGGCCCAAAGTCTTCGTCACCCGCCGTCTCCGCCGCGATGGCAGCGCCTATTACGGACCCTATTTTCCCGGCAACCTCGCCTATCGTGTCGTGGACCTCATCCATCGCAGCTTCCTTCTGCCCAGCTGCAAGCTCGACCTCTCCCGCTACCACGCCCGCCCCTGCCTGCAGTACTACATCGGCCGTTGCCTCGGTCCCTGCGTTGAGAACCTCACCACCCGCGAAGCCTATTCTGAAGCCGTCCGCGACGCGCAGCTCTTCCTCGAAGGCCGCACCGCCGACCTCAACAAATCCCTCCACGAACGCATGGCCGCCGCCGCCAGCGCCGAGCAGTTCGAGCTAGCCGCCAAGTATCGAGACCTCCTCGTCACCGTCGACCAGCTCCAGGAAAAGCAGCGCATCGCCTCTGCCGAAGACGACGATGCCGACGTCTTCGGCTACCACTGCGAAAACGGCATGATCGCCGTCAATCTCTTCCACATGCGCGGCGGCAAAATCGTCGACCGCCGCGAGTTCTTCTGGGAAGACCTCCCGGATTTCGTCGCCGACCCCCCGGAAGGCACCGAGCCAAATGAGGCCACTTGTCATCCTGAGCGAAGCGCGCAGCGCGCAGTCGAAGGACCTGCATTTCACTCCGGGGTCCCCAGCGCGCCCCCTGTTGGCGCGATGGGGTGGAACGCCGGGGAAATATCCGCCCTGGAAGAAGGGGCCTTAGCCCCGGCCCAGCCACCCTTCGACCCAGGCGCCTTCTTCTCCGCCCTCCTCAAACAGCTCTACATCGACCAGCCCTACGTCCCCACCAGCATCTATCTCCCCGTCGACTTCGCCGACCGCCCCCAACTCGCCGGCCTCCTCGCCGAACACACCAAACATCGCGTCGAAATCGCCGTCCCCCAGCGCGGAGACAAGCGTTCCCTCGTCGACCTCGTCGCCCAGAACGCCAAGCAGAGCTACGACCAGCGCTTCCGCGTCCTCCAGCCCAGCCGCAAAGCCATCCAGGCTGCCCTGCAGGACACGTTCATGCTCGAGCACCCCCCCCGCACCATCGAGTGCTTCGACATCTCCCACATCCAGGGCGCCGAAACCGTCGCCTCCATGGTCGTCTGGGAAGACGGCGAGATGAAAAAGTCCGCCTACCGCAAGTTTCGGATCAAAACCGTCGAAGGCGTCGACGACTTCGCCTCCATGCGCGAAGTCATCACCCGCCGCTACAGCCGCGTCATCGCAGAAAAACAGCAGCCTCCCAGCCTCATCCTCATCGACGGCGGACTCGGCCAGCTCCACGCCGCCGCCGCCGCCCTCGAATCCCTCGGCATCACCACCCAGCCCCTAGCCTCCATCGCCAAGCGCGAAGAGATCATCTACCTCTACGGCCAGGAGGACGACCCCGTCGTCCTCGACCGCCGCTCCCCCGTCCTGCACCTCATCCAGCGCATTCGCGACGAATCCCACCGCTTCGCCGTCACCTACCACCGCAAGCGCCGCGCAATGCGCGACCGCGACTCCGAACTCCTCGGCATCCCCGGCGTAGGCGCGCGTACCCGCCAGCGCCTCCTCGAACACTTCGGCAGCCTCCGCAGCGTCTCCACCGCCAGCCTCGAAAGCCTCTCCGCCGTGGTCCCCCCAAAAACCGCCGGGCAGATCCATACCCACTTCCACCCAGCCGAAACCCCCACAAATCCCCTCCCAAGCCTGCCCTGATCGACGCGAGTCGAATAGACCTGCATTTCTTCGCCAATCTCCGCACGAGGGTGGCCCATGCAGGCCCTCTTTTTCCTTGAGTGGGGCCCGCGCCACCACAACCTATCCATAAAAACAGAAGTGTCATCCTGAGCGAAGCATCCGAATTCGTTGCGCTCAGGCGTCGGGGGCCCCGGCGAGCCGCTTTTGCTCGCTGGGGTGGCGCCTGGGCGCAACAATCATTTCAGGCGCGAGTTTTCCACCCAACTCCCAAATCCCCAAAAACTGTCAACCCCCGAAGCACTTACCCAAAGTAATGCTCCAACATTCCACTCGACTTCCCCGCCAACTTACTCAAAGAAAGTTGGCAGTTTTATCCCCCCAGCCTGATATTCTGAACTTATAGAGTAGAAAAAGAAGAAGCCTCGCCTCCCGCGAGGCTTTTCTGTTTCGGAGAGGAGAGAGCCCATGCCGCGCACCCACCCCAACCCGGTAATCCCCCGGACCACCTGCCAAAACGCCCCCGCAAGAGGCTCGGGCTCAACAACTTGCCGTAGTCTAAAAGTGCCCTCCCAGAACCCCTTCGGATCGAGCCACTTGCCACACTCCCACCCCCCAGGGGTGTACCCCCCCAGCGCCGAATCGACCCAGCCGTCTCCCCATCGCACCATCGGCCAACCCACAAAAAAAGCCCGAAGAGAACCACCCGGCCTCCCTTTTCACCGTTCCCAGTCCACTGTTCCCTGGCCCCAGTTCCCTGTTCCCTGCTGTTCCGCCGGCCTGTACGCTGAACAACGATTTCTGTACCCTGGATGAGTGAGCACTCATTCCCAGCATGGCTTCGCCACTCGCGCCATCCACGACGGTCAGGAACCCGATCCCCGCACCGGCGCCGTCAACGTCCCCATCTACCTCTCCTCCACCTACCAGCTCGAGGGCATCGAGAAACATCGCGGCTGGGAATACTCGCGAGTCTCAAACCCCACTCGCGACGCGGTCGAAACCTCGCTCGCCTCCCTCGAAGGCGGCGCATCGGGACACGCCTTTGCGAGCGGCATGGCCGCCATCGCCGCCCTCGTCACCATGCTCAAAGTTGGCGACCACGTCATCTGCGGCGACAACGTTTACGGCGGCACCACCCGCCTGTTCACTCAGGTGATTCCGCACCACGGCATCGAGTTCAGCTTCGTAGACACCTCGGATCCCGAGAACGTAAGCCGCGCCATCCGGCCTGCTACAAAACTGGTGCACATCGAAACCCCGACCAACCCACTCATGACCCTGACCGACATCCGCGCCGTAGCCAATGTCTGCCACGAGCATGGCATTCCCATGAGCGTCGACAACACCTTCATGTCGCCGTACTTCCAGCGTCCCCTCGAGCTGGGCGCCGACATTGTCATGCACTCCACCACCAAGTTCCTCAACGGCCACTCCGACGGCCTCGGTGGAGTCCTGGTCGCCAACAAACCCGAGCACGCCGAGGCCTTCCGCTTCGTCCAGAAATGCACTGGCGGAATCCTCTCGCCGTTTGAGAGTTGGCTCATCCTGCGCGGCGTCAAAACCCTCGCCGTCCGCATGAAACAGCACGATGAAAACGGCCGCAAGGTCGCGGCGTTTCTGGCGCAGCACCCAAAGGTCAGCCACGTCTTGTATCCCGGCCTTGAAAGCCACCCGCAGCACGAGTTGGCCAAACGACAGATGTCCGGCTTCGGCTCCATGATCGCCTTTGAAGTCGGCTCCCGCGCCAACGCCGACAAGCTTCTGCAGAGCGTGCGCGTCATCACCAACGGCGAATCCCTCGGAGGCGTCGAATCGCTCATCTCGCACTCCGCCACCACAACGCACGCCGCGCTTCCGCAGGAAGTGCGCGACCGCATCGGCATCACCGAAGGCCTGGTCCGCATCTCGGTCGGCATCGAGGACATCGCCGACATCCTCGGCGACCTCGATCAGGCGCTGGCCGCGATATGAAACCCCTCGCTCTCGCGCTGCTCCTGGCCGCGGCCCTGAGCAGCTTCGCTCAAACTGAGCCCAAGGGACCGTCGACTTATCGCTATTTTCGAGTCGGCGCTCCCACCAACATCAAGACGCATCCCCGCGCTGGGTACGCGCTAATGGGTGGAGGCACGGATCTCGACGAAGCCTTCCGCTGGCTCTGCGACCGCGCCAACGGCGGCGACTTCCTGGTCCTCCGCGCCGCCGGAACCGACGCCTACAACCCCTATATCCGGGGCCTGTGCCACCTCAATTCCGTCGCCACGCTGGTCATTCCCGATCGCGCCACCGCCAGCGACCCATTTGTAACCAAAACGATTACAAATGCATCGGCCATTTTCATCTCCGGCGGCGATCAGGCCCGCTACGTCAATTTCTGGGCCGGAACTCCCGTCGAAACCGCGCTGCGCGACGCAGTCAAGCGGGGCATTCCAGTTGGAGGCACCAGCGCCGGACTCGCTGTCCTCGGCCAGTACATATACTCCGCGCAAAACGATCCGCCCGACGGCCCCGATCTCACTTCGGACGCGGCCCTCGCCGACCCGTTCAACCACCAGGTGGTCATCGCACCGGATCTGCTTGGGATTCCCATCCTGCACGGCATCATCACCGACTCGCACTTCGACACACGCAAACGCCAGGGCCGGCTGCTGGTCTTCATGGCCCGGATATTGGCATCCGGACAAGCGGATAAGATCCGCGCCATCGGCGTGGACGAGAAGACCGCTGTCTTGGTGGATCCCGATGGTCATGCTCAAGTCGTCGGTAAAGGAGAAGCCGACTTCTTCGAAGCCTCAGACAAGCCCGAGCTGTGCGTGGCAGGCAAGCCTCTCACATTCAGTTTGATCTCATTCGACTTTGTTCATGCCGGGTCGGAGTTCGATCTCAGGGACTGGAACAAAAAAGCAACTGGCGCTTACCTTGAGGTGCGGGCCGGCCAGATTGACCTTCAGCCTTCGCTCTAATCCAAAAGCAAAAGGGCAGGCTCGATATCGAACCTGCCTTTCTATTCCCTACTCGCGATTGGCTATTCCCTGCTCTACTGGTGCGGCCTCTGCTCTGGTGTCGCCGGCACATTGAGCACGCCCGCTTCGAGAACATCGGGAGTCTCTTCCTTCAACTCTGGCAGAGGAGCCTCGAGCGCGATCTTCAGAACTTCGTCCATCGTGTCGACAAAGTTCAGCTTCATCGCGTTGCGCAGGTTCTCTGGAATGTCCGGCAGATCCTTGCGATTGTCCTCCGGCAGGATCGCCTCGAAGATGCCCGCACGATGCGCCGCCAGCAATTTTTCTTTCAGTCCGCCGATGGCCAGCACCTTGCCGCGCAGGGTCACTTCGCCCGTCATCGCCAGATCGCGGCGAACCGGAATTCGCGCCAGCGCGCTGGCCAAAGCAGTCGCAAGCGTAATACCAGCCGAGGGCCCGTCCTTCGGGATCGCACCCTCAGGCACATGGATATGAATATCGACGTTCCGATAAAAGTCCCGAGGCAGGCCCAGATGCTGCGCCCGGCTCCGCACATACGAGAGCGCCGCCTGCGCAGACTCGGTCATCACATCGCCCAGCTGCCCGGTCGTCGTCAGCTTGCCCTTCCCGTCGAGCACCTGCACCTCGGTCTGCAGAATGCTGCCGCCCACCTCGGTCCACGCAAGGCCGTTGACCAGGCCAATTTCACTCTTTTCATGGACCGACGAGTCGCGGAACTTCGGCACGCCGAGCAGTTCGGGCAGATTCTCCGGCGTCAGCGTCTCTTTGTACTTTGCGCCGCTCTTGACCACGCGGCGCGCAACTTTGCGGCAGACGTTGCCGATCTCGCGTTCAAGGTTGCGCACGCCCGCCTCGCGCGTGTAGCTGCGGATCATCTCCGCCAGCGCGGCGTCGGTAAAGCTTATGTTTTTGTCGGTGAGTCCGGTGTTGTCCCGCTGCTTCTTCAGAAGATATTGCTTTGCGATCTCGAGCTTCTCGGCTTCGGTGTAGCCGTGCAGCCGGAGCACTTCCATGCGATCCTGGAGCGGCGCCGGGATAGTGTGCAGCACGTTGGCGGTGGCGACAAACAGGACCTGCGACAGGTCGTACTCGACATCAAGATAGTGATCCTGGAAGCTGTGGTTCTGCTCGGGATCAAGCACCTCGAGCAGCGCCGAGGACGGATCGCCGCGAAAGTCGGAAGCCATCTTGTCGACTTCGTCGAGCATGAAGACCGGGTTGCGCGTGCCGGCCTTCTTCATCGACTGAATGATCTGCCCAGGCAGCGCGCCAATATAGGTTCGGCGATGACCGCGAATTTCGGCTTCGTCACGCACGCCGCCCAGCGACATGCGCACAAACTTGCGGCCCGTTGCCTTGGCGATCGACATGCCGAGCGAGGTCTTCCCGACGCCGGGAGGCCCAACGAAGCAGAGAATCGAGCCTTTGGGGTTCTTCACCAGCTGCCGCACAGCCAGGAATTCAAGAATGCGTTCCTTGATCTTCTCGAGGCCATAGTGGTCGGCGTTGAGAACCTTCTCCGCATGATCGATACTGCGCGTTTCCTTCGACTTCTTCCTCCACGGGACAGCCAGCAGCCAGTCGAGATAATTGCGGGAGACGGTGGATTCGGCCGACATGGGCGGCATCGCTTCGAGTTTCTTGAGCTCCTGGGTGGCTTTCTCGAAGACGTCTTTCGGCATGCCCGCGGTTTCAATCTTTTTCTTCAGCTCGTCAAATTCGCTTTTTTCGCCGCGGCCCAGCTCTTTCTGGATCGCCTTAATTTTCTCGTTGAGGTAGTACTCCTTCTGGGCCCGCTCCATCTGCCGCTTAACGCGGGACTGGATGCTGCGGTCCATGTTGAGCTTCTCGATTTCGATGTCGAGAACATCGGCGATCTTCAGCAGCCGTTCCGGCAGGTCGAAGATGTCAAGCAGTTCCTGCTTGTCCGGAACTTCGAGCTGGAGATTGGCGGCAATGGTATCCGCCAGCCGAGAAGGCTCATCGGTACGGATGGCCGATGCGACGGTCTCCACATTCAGAGACTGCTGCAGCTTCACGTACTGCTCGAAGAGCGAGGTGACGCGTTGAACAAGCTGCTCAATCTGAGGCGTGACTTCCGGCAGCGGTTTGGCCAGTTTCACGGTCGCGACGAAAAACCCGTCGGAGTCGGTGATCTCGACGGCTCGGGCGCGCTCAATTCCTTCGACCAGGACCTTGATGTTGCCGTCGGGCATACGGACGCTCTGCACGATGTTGCCGACAGTGCCGACCTGGAAGATTTCGTCGGGGCGGGGCTCGTCAATTCGGGCATCGTGCTGGGTGGCGAGGAAGATCTTGCGCTCGCCATTGAGAGCCTCTTCCAGAGCGCGGACGCTGGACTCGCGGCCCACCACAAACGGGGTCATCATGTGCGGGAAAATCACCATGTCCCGGATGGGCATCATGGGGAATTTGCGAAGCTCGTTGCGTTCCCGGCTTTCCTTCGACGGCTGGGTCACGGAATTCCTTTCGAAGGGTGCAACCTTCGGACGTTTCTAACGGGACGTGCTCTTAAGAGAGAGTACCCTATCTGGAGAATGACCGCGCGGAGCGCGGCCTTATTTGTGGTAACCGAGAAATCGATTGAGCACGAACCAGAAGCGTCTCGTTACCTTTAGACGAAATTCGTCCAGGCGGCGTCAACGTTTTGCCAGCAGTCGGCATCTGGGCGGAGCGGAACAATGAATCCGAGCGGGTACGGAAGCGCCGGACCGCTTCTCAGCCGGCTTTTTCCAGAAGCGACATGGAAAGATTGCGATTGCGCACCATCTCGGCCTGGATCTCCATCTCCTTGACTTTCTTGTTGCTGGGCAGGTGATACATGAGATCCAGCATCAGCTCTTCGAGAATCATGCGCAACCCGCGCGCGCCAACTTTGCGCAGCAGCGCCTCCTGGGCCACCGCTCGGGTGGCGTCTTCCGTAAACGTGAGTTTGACGCCTTCATAATCAAAGAGCTTCTGGTACTGCTTCATGATGGCGTTGCGAGGCTTGGTGAGAATCTCCACCAGGGCAGCCTCGTCCAGCTCGTCGAGAATGCCAATGACGGGGAGTCGACCGACGAATTCCGGGATCAGTCCGAAACGGATCAGGTCCTGTGGCTCGGCCTGGCGGAGCAGCTCGCTGTCGCGCTGCGCATGAATCGCGACGCCGCCCACCTCAGTCTCTTTGTCACTCAGCGCCTTAAAGCCGAGAGCCTTTTTGCCGACTCGGCGCCCGACCACGCGCTCGAGGCCCACGAACGCTCCGCCGCAGATAAAGAGAATATTGGTCGTGTCGACCGGGGTGAATTCCTGATGGGGATGCTTGCGGCCTCCCTGCGGTGGCACATTAGCGACAGTGCCCTCGAGTATCTTCAGCAAAGCCTGCTGGACACCCTCACCGGAAACGTCGCGAGTAATCGAGGGGTTCTCGTCCTTGCGGCCGATCTTGTCGATTTCGTCGATATAGATGATTCCGGTTTGCGCTCGAGCTACATCTCCGTCGGCCGCCTGCAGGAGCTTCAGGATGATGTTCTCCACATCCTCGCCGACATAACCAGCTTCAGTCAGAGTTGTGGCGTCAACGATGGCAAACGGCACGTCGAGCATCTTCGCCAGCGTATGCGCGAGCAGCGTTTTACCGCTGCCGGTCGGTCCCACGAGGAGGATGTTCGACTTGGACAGCTCCACATCGGCCCCGCGGGTGCGGTTCATCTGCACGCGCTTGTAGTGGTTGTAGACCGCAACTGCCAGCTTCTTCTTCGTCTGATCCTGGCCGATGACGTACTCATCGAGAAACGCCTTCACCTCGAGCGGCTTGGGCAGATGGGTTGGAGCGGCTCCGGTCGTGGTCTCGGTTCGATCGTCTTCCAGAATGGAATTGCAAACCGCCACGCACTCGTCGCAGATATAAGCACGCGGATAGTCGCTCGGCGATGAAATTAACTTGGCAACGGCGTCCTGCGATTTATGGCAGAACGAACAACGAAGTGCTTCATCCGATCCCGTGCGCGTTTTCATCTCCGACTACTCCTTCAACTGCTCAACGGCCCGATGGCTGGTTGGTGGGGGTGGGGGGGCGATCAATAATTTCATCGATAATCCCGTATTCCTTCGACTGTGGGGCGTTCATGATGAAATCGCGTTCGACGTCCCTTTCGATTTTTTCCAGGCTCTGGCCGGTATGTTTGGCCATAAGCTTGTTCGTAATTTCGCGGATGCGAATGATTTCGCGAGCGTGAATGTCGATGTCGGTCGCCTGACCGCCAAGTCCGCCCATCGAGGGCTGATGGATCAGAATGCGTGAGTTGGGCAGCCCAAATCGCTTCCCTTTGGTGCCCGCCATCAGGAGAAACGCGCCCATGCTCGCCGCCTGGCCGATGCAGTAGGTCACCACATCGTTCCGGATGAACTGCATGGTGTCGTAAATCGCCAGGCCAGCGGTGATCGAACCGCCGGGGGAGTTGATGTAGAGCTGGATGTCTTTCTCCGGATCCTCTCCGGACAAGAATAGTAACTGGGCGATCACCAGGTTCGCGATCATGTCGTCGATCGGCGTACCAAGAAAGATAATGTTGTCGCGGAGCAGACGCGAGTAAATATCGTAAGCCCGCTCACCGCGGCTCGTCTGCTCGATGACCATAGGAACTAATGCCATCTTTTTCCCTACTCTCAGTTCTGAGGCGTACTCGCCTCATCGTCAATGACAGAAATCACTTGCACGCCTTATTGCGCGCCTTCAGGGTAGCCGTTCCAGCAGCAGATTTCCGGTTTTCTCGCGCCTCAATTGCTCCCGGATTCTTGCCAGACTTCCTTCACGGGTTAACCGATCTCGCAGAGTTTCCAGTGGTTCCCGTGTTTGCAATGAGATTACCTGAAGCTCGTGTTCGATTTCTTCTTCACTGACCTGAATGTTTTCCACATCGGCAATACGGTCCAGCACCAGCGTACCCTTCACCTCGCTGGTTGCGCTCTCTCGCTGCGCCTCGCGCAGCCGATCGAAATCCAGCTTGCGCATATCCTCGGTGCGCATACCCTGCGCCGCCAGAGCCCGCAATCCCCGCTCCAGGCGTGTGTCGATCTGGCTCTGGATGATCGATTCGGGGACAGGAAACTGAAACTTCGCCACCAGCGCATCCACAAGTCGATTTCGCGTATCGGTGAGGAGGCGGTTTTTCTTGTCGGATGCGAGGTGTTCGCGGAGCTTCGTCTTCAGGTCCTCGAGATTCTCGTAGGGGCCCAGTTCTTTCGCGAATTGGTCGTTGAGCTCGGGGCGAACCTTTTTTTGAATGCCTTTGACCTCAACTTTGTATGCGACCGTTTTACCTGCAAGACGCTTCTGTCCGAAATCCCCCGGATAGGTCACTTCGAACTTCAGTTCCTGTCCGGGCTTCGATCCTCTCAACGCGTCGGAGAACGCCGCGACCGTATCGCTGCCTCCGATCTCAACCGAGACGTCCTTGCCTTCAATGGGCGGAGGGGGCTGGGTCGCCGTTTCCGCTCCCTCGGCAGCTTCGGGATTTTCCAGCTCGCCGTTAAAGCTGATCTGCGCCCAGTCGCCATCGGCCAGGCCGCGGTCCTCGGTCACCGTTTCCATCGTCGAACGGGCATCCCGAATGCGGTCGAGCTCGGCATCGAATTCCGCTTCGGTCAGTTCGGTGACCGGCTTTTCTACCTTCACGTCCTGATAGCCGTCAACGGAAAATTCAGGAACGACTTCGAAGGCCGCCTTGAAATGCAGCGGCTGTCCTTCCTCGAGGTGCAGATCCGTGACCTGCGGCTGGGAAACGGGCCGGAGGCCTTTCTGCGCGATCGCCTCGCGAAAATGCTGAGGCACGACAGCCTCGACAACCTCTTCGCGGATGCCTGCCGAGAAGCGTGAGCGCAGAACGGTCTCCGGCACTTTTCCGGGACGAAAGCCGGGGATGCGCGCCAGCTTCTGGTACTTTTTCAGCACCGTGCGAAAGCTTTTTGTGACTTCGTCCGCCGAAACTTCGATTTCAACTTCGCGGGTGCACTCGGGATTCAGAGTGGGCTGCGCATGGTTGTGCTCGTGAGGCTCTCCGGCCTGCATTTCGGGGTTGGATTCCGTCGGCTCGGCTTCCGCCGTCGCGGAAGGATTCAGTTCAGTGGTCTCTGTTGAAGTCAAGGTGTGCCTTCTTGGGCCGCGAATATTTCTGTTTGCGAGAGAGGAGCGGCTGCATCTGCTCTCGTTGTGTCCCGCCGCCTATTGCTGTGCGGGAAATACGCTCACAAGTCTTCTTGTTTATGGTACGGACCGGGCGGCGATGAGGCAAACCGAACCGAGGAAATCGTTCTCTTTTGGTAACGGGGAGGAGCAGCGGACCGCCGGTGCGCGGTAGGCTAACTGGCATGAGCATACGGACACTGAGCAGCCGCGAGGTTTATCGGAATCCCTGGCTCCGGCTGAGAGAAGACCAGATTGAGCGCAGCAACGGCGCCCGCGGAATTTACGGCGTCGTCGAAAAGGACGACTGTGCCCTGATCATTCCGGTTCAGGACGAGACCCTTTATCTGATCGAGCAGTTCCGATACACGATCCAGCAGCGCAGTCTCGAGTTTCCGCAGGGCGGTTGGGAGACGGCGGACGTTGATCCCGAGGAGCTGGCGCGGGGCGAGCTGCGCGAGGAGACCGGGCTCGTAGCGCAGAGCATGACCTCTCTTGGGACAATGTGGATCGCGTATGGATTTCTGCGACAGAAGATGCACGTCTTTTTCGCGACGGGACTGGCGCCGGCGGGAGCAGATCCTGACCCCGAGGAGCACGACCTTGTCCTGCGAAGGACTTCGATTGCCGAATTTGAAGGCATGCTGGTCGATGGGACCATCCAGGACAGCTCCACGATTGCTGCGTGGGGTTTGTACCGGCTCTGGAAAGAGCGGCAGAAAGTCTGATTCCTGATGGGGATTGCCGGAGGCCGGAAATTCTGATGCATCATGGCCTGGGTGTCAGTGGGGCTTACCTGGTAATGACATTCCGTTTTTGGAACGGAGGACCGTACAGGGAATCGCAAATTCTTAGTGAACTCTAATCTTCCAACTGCGCAAAGCCGATGACCTTAGCGCGAGCAGTTCAGGAGGATTCGATGAATAGCGGCAAAGTGCTGATCGTGGAAGACGAACCGATCGTCGCCATGGATCTGAAGCAGGAGATAGAGGAACTTGGCTATGAGGTGGTGGGAGTGGCGGAGAGCGCCGACGACGCTCTGAAGATTGTCCAGGACGCAGTTCCGGATTTCGCTCTTATGGACATCAGGATCGTCGGCAGTATGGACGGAATTCAGACTGCGCGCGCTCTGCGGCACTGGTACAGGGTGCCATCCATCTTTCTGACGTCTTACAGCGACGACGCCACCCTCGCCCGAGCTGCGCGCGTCATGCCTTATGGCTATCTTACGAAGCCGTTCAAGAGCGCCGAACTGAGGGCAACGTTGAAGATGGCTCTGGAACATGCCCGAGCCGATGCCCGCGATATGGAGGAACGCGAGCAGGTGACGGAGACCTTCAATGGAATACCGGAGGGAATCATCACCGTCAGCTGTAAAGGGAATGTCCGCTTCATGAACTACGCGGCGGAGAAGCTGGCGGGCTGGAGCGCCGCCAGCGCCAAAGGCAGGCCGGTAGAGGAAGTATTGCGGTGGTGCGGTTTTCAGAATAACGAAGTGCCCTGCCTGAATAGCTGGACGAGCGATTTGAAGGGTGGAGAGTGGCTCGGCTGTGCTGTCGCCCAACCCGGCGGCGCCAGGACCTATGTGGATGTTTCTCTGGCATCGCTGGCAGATAGTGACGGAGAGCACCGGGGCTATGTGATCACTCTTCGGGATGCATCCCATCGCATGCATCGACAAGCTGCTGAAGAAATTGAGCATCAGCGCCCCTGTTTCGATCGGGCGCCCATGGCGATGATTCAGATGGATGCTGAGGGACGCATCGAGCGCATCAACGAAGCGCTGTTGCTGGAAGCCGGTGTGGCTGCGGAGAGAGTGCTGGGCCGCACTCTCACAGGGCTCAACATGGACCCCGATCCTCGCATCGCACGGAATCTGATCCCGAAACTGCTCAAAGCCACGACCTTCATCACTACGGTAAAACCGCAAATGGCCAACTAGAGCTTGCTGTTAACTTTCGTATCGATGGCATTGCGGACGAGAATCGGTCCTGACAAAGACCCGCCCCACTACCGCTTATCCAATTTGCCCGGCGTGCACCTCAATCCGCCGTCGTTGGATCGATCATCCGGCGAACCTGCGCCACCCGATTCGCCGGAAAACCTCCCTGCTGCGCATGCGTCCGCACTGCCGCCTCATCCGGCGCTATGTACACGCAATAAATCTTGTCGTCCGTAACAAAGCTCTCCAACCACTGAATCTGCGGCCCCATCTCCCGCAGCACTCCACACGATTTTTGCGAAATCCCCTGCAGCTCTTCCGGCGTCAGCTTCCCCGCTCCCGGAATCTCCCTCTCAATCACAAATTTCGGCATAGCCTGGTTCTCCTCGATAAAGTCGATCCGCGCGTCAGAACCGCGCTGCTGATCCCACCGAGTGTATGTGATGTGAACGCTGAACGCTGCACCCTGTTGCCTGTTGCCCCTTCCCTGTTCCCTGTTGCCTGTTTACTCCGTCCGCAACACCCGCATCGGGTGAATCGACGCCGCACGCCGCGCCGGCAGGAAGCAAGCCAGCAAAGCCGACGCCATCAACACCAGACCCACCGATGCAAACGCCAGCACGTCCAGCGCCTTCACTCCAAACAGCATGCTCTGCATCGCGCGCCCCACAAAGTACGCGCCCACCAGTCCCGCCCCCAGCCCAACCGCCGCCAGAATCGCGCCTTCCCGCATCACCATCCCCACCACCCCGCCGCGGCTCGCGCCCAGCGCCATCCGCAGCGCAATCTCATGCGAACGCTGCGCCACGCTGAATGCCATCACCCCATAAATCCCCAGCACCGCCAGAAACAACGCCACCACCGCGAAGGTCCCAAACAAAATCAGCGTGAACCTTTGGCTCGCCATCGTTTCTTCTTTGATCTGATCCAGCGTCTCCGGCTGCGCCAGCGCTATCTCCGGATCCACCGCATGCACCGCCGCCGCAATGCTCTTCTGCATCGACAGCGGATCCTCCGCCGTCCGCACCCCAAACCCCGCCTGCGACCACGGAATCTGCCAGAACGGAATCAGCATCTCCGGATTTTCGTCGCGCTGATCCGCCGAATGCACGTTGTGATACACCCCCACAATCTGCCACTCCTGGTACGGTCCCAGATTTTGTACGCCAGGAATCAACTGCTCCACCGCAATCTGCGTCCGCAGCGGGTCCTTCCCTTTCAGCCACTTCTTCACGAAATCCTCGTTGACGACCATCACTTTCACGCTGTTCGCCGTGTCCTGATTGTTCAGCGCTCGCCCCTTCACCAACCGGATCGCGAACGTCGCAAAATAATCCGGCGTCACCATGCCGAACCCCGCCCCGGGCCGCTGCGATGGATCGGCATACGCCTGCCCACCCACAATCGTGAACGGCATCCCGAACCCCGCCCCATACAGCGGCATTCCCGTCATCGCACTCGCATGCGAAACCCCCGGCACCGCTTCGATGTGCGCCAATATGTCACGGTAATAGGCACGAATCAGCGCTGGATCCTTCGACCGCGCATCCGGCACCGGCAAAAAGAACGTCAGCACGTGATCCGTCTTCACCCCCAGGTCCACGCGCGTCAGATTCCAGAAACTGTGAATCGCAAGCCCCGCTCCTGCCAGCAACACCAGCGCCAGCGTAAACTCCCCCACCACCAGAATCCGCCGCACGCGATGCTTCCCTGCGCTGGTCCCCGTGCGCCCGCCCTCCTTGAGCGACTCCGCTGGATCCACGCGCGACGCATACCACGCCGGGACCGAACCCGCCAGCAGTCCCGCCAGCGTCGTCGCACCCAGCGTGAACAACAGGATCGGAATATTCAACCGCAGATCGGCTTCGTATGGCAGCGTGTCCCGCGGCATCACCGCAATCAGCCCCTGCAGCATCCCGTAACCGACACCCACTCCCAGCGCGCCGCCAGCCAGCGCCAGCAGCACGCTCTCCGTCAGCAGCTGCGCGAAGATCGTCTTCCGTCCCGCGCCCATCGCGCTCCGCACCGCCAGCTCTTTTTGCCGCGTCATGCCCCGCGCCAGCAAAAGATTCGCCACGTTCACGCACGCGATCAGCAGCACAAACCCCACCGCCCCCAGCAGCAGCCACAGCATCTGGATCCGCTCCTTCGGCAGAAAGTCATTCTTCAGCGGCTCCACATACGAGTCCCACCCCTTGTCGCTCTTCGGATAAACCTCCGCAATGTGCTTCGTCACCGAGTCCATATTCTGCTGCGCCTGTTTGATCGTGATGCCCGGCTTCAGCCGCCCCATCACCAGCAGCCAGTGAAAATCATGATTCAGCTGCTCCGGCTTAAACACCAGCGGGACCGTCAGCTGCTCCTGCCCCTTATCGAAGATTCCAGGCCGCTGCACCCCCACCACCGTGTACGGTTGTCCATCCAGGCGAATCGTCGTCCCCACGATGTGCGGATTCGACCCCTGCTTCACCCAGAACTTATGCGTCAGGATCGCGACGTGATTCTTCCCCTCCACTCCCTCTTCCGGTAGAAAGAACCGCCCCAGCAACAGTGGCTCTCCCATCATTTTCAGCATGTCAGGCGACGTCATGCGCGCCTGCAGATATTCGGGCTGATCCTTCGTCGCCACATTAAAGCTCGTACCCGTCCAGGCGCACAGGTACGAGAACACGTTCGACTGATTTTTCCAGTCCGTGTAGTCCCCCGCCGAAACTCCGTTGTGATAAGTCTGAATCTTCGACCAGACCACCACCAGCTGATTGGGCTCCGGGTAGGGCAGCGGCGCCAGCAGCGTCGCATAATCCACGGTGAAAATCGCCGTGTTCGCGCCAATCCCCAGCGCCAGCGTCAGCAAAACCGTAAACGTCAGGCCAGGATTCCTTCCCAGCATCCGCAAACTGAAGCGAACATTGTTGAGCAGCGTATCCATTTGCCGGCTCCTCTCGCGATGAAGGGCAGTGCTCCGAAGACGCCCGGACGTTCGCGCGCGCTCCATCGGCATGCCTCTCCCCAATCTGTTACGCAACGTAACAGATTCCGGTTCCCGATTTTCCGGTTCAAGTTCAGAAAATCGAATGGATAAGCAGCCTCGCTACAGCCCCCAAGCCCCCGCCCCCGGCTCCCGGCTCCCAGCCCCCGGCTACAGCTGCCTCCCTCACTTATCGTGCAGCACATCCTCCCCGATTTTCGGTTTTTGCGCCGTCCCAGTGATCGCCACCGCCACTACAGCCCCCGCATCCTTCTTCTTGAAGAATGGGCTCACCGGCTTTAGCAGCAGCGCCTTCCACCCTGTCACAGCGTGGGAAATCCCTCGCTCCAGCGCCACCTGTCCCGTCAGATGAATTGTGGTATCCAGCAGGTTAAACGTCCCATGCAACCGCGCCCGCGCCCCGGGCATGCTGGCTCGAATATCCGGAAAATATGCCATCCCATGATCGAACCGCGTCTCCGATCTGGCCGTCATCGTAATCTCCGGCGGATCCGAGCGCGAACCGCCTCCTGAACCGGCGCCCGGCCCATCGCCAGACCCAGCCCCAGCCCCCGGAGGATCCTTCCTCACCCGCGTGCTGAACGCATCGACCTTCTCCTGCTTCTCCGCATCCACCAACCTCAGATCGTCGACCGATGCATCCCCCTTCAGGCTCAGCTTCTTCAGGAAACGTCCCGGCTCCTCGCCAAACTCCACCGCGGCTTGAAAATTCATACGGCCCTCAACCTGGGGCGGCTCCTGCTCGACGATGTTCAGCAGATCGGCGACCTCGCTGTCCTTCGTCGTTATCGTGATCGCCGCCTTCTTCGGTGTGCCCGCCACCGATCCGCTCGCCGCAATCGTGCTCTTCCCGCTCTTCACCACGGCATTCTCAATCTCCACATCGCCATTTGTGCCGTTCACTGTGACGGAATAGTCCAGGTCCATCCCCACCGGATGCCCCGACCCAACCTGAAAATCGGGACTCTTCGCCCAGCCCTTCACATCGATCCTCGAAAAGATGCCGCTAAAACGCCCGCTCCCCACAGCGTGGCCCCGCATTCCCCCGAATCCGTTCAGATTTCCGTCCAGCCGCGAATACGATCCCGACATCGGCGTCGTCCCATAGCTGCTCGTCCGAAACGGCCCCAGCTTCCCCGCCCCCACCACCGTCCCCTGTGGTTCCGCCGTCATCACCCGAATGGCAAAATCCAGCGGATGCTTGTCCTGCACATTGTGGATCACCAGCTTCGTGAACACATAGCGCAGCGGCGCTCCCGAACGCCGCAGAAAATCGAGCGTCGTCCCGTCGGCAACGATCGTCTCGATCCGCAGTTTCGACTCGTCCGTCCCGATCACCCCGTTGTCGAAATCCATTCCGCGCGCGCTCGTCCCCGGCGGCGGAATCTGCACATGCAAACCTGTCAGGCGAATCTGATACAGCGTGTGCGGATGAAAGATCAGCCGCGTCCACTGCCCCACCACCTCCATCCGCTCGATCGTCGCCAGCGTCGGTATCGACGTGTCTCCATGCCGGTAGAGCGCAACCCCTTCGGCCACAAACCCCGGGTGCGGAAAATACGTCCGGTGATAACTCTTCACATCCACCCGGCTCTGAAACACCTTCTCCATCAGCGGATGCGCCTGCCGATACCGAAACGGCCAGAAATAAAACATCAAATGAACGGCGACCATCGCCATCACCAACGACGCGATGACGATCATCTCGCCGATGCGCAATTCACGTCTCAGCGCGGCGGTGCGAGTAGCGCCCATTGTCGAGCCCTTTCTGATTCACCTCTCCAGATGGCCCACCCGTTCCCCCGGTTGTACTGTTAACAATTACGCCGCTCTCCGGCTATTGCTTAAGCTGTTCCCTCTCTTCTGCTCTGTACCCTGTAACCCGTAACCTGTAATCTGTTCGCTGTAACCTGTACTGTGACCGTTGTGAAACTCATGCGTCTGCCCGCCCTCCTCCTTCCCATCCTTGTCGCCACGTCCTTCGCCTCCGCAAAAACCCACTCCGATCCTCAGGCCGCAGCGCCACCCCCAGCCTCCGCGCATCGTGCAACCGCACACGCTAAAGACGTCGCCACTCCCGCTCCGCCCAGCGCATGGAACGGCCACCCCAAACTCGCCATCATCCTTGTCATCGATCAATTCCGCGGCGATTACCTCGACCGCTTCCGCGCCGACTTCAAAGGCCGCGGCTTCAACCTCTTCCTCCAGAAGGGTGCATACTTCCCCGACTGCTACTACGATTACGCGAACACCAAAACCGCTCCCGGCCACGCTACCATCGGCACCGGCGCTTACACCGACGGCCACGGCATCTCATCCAACGACTGGTGGGACCTTGCCCGCAACCAGGATCGCCCCGTCTCCTCCGTCGAGGACGAGCATTACCGCCTCGTCGGCCTGCCGAACGCCGCCAAGCCCATTACTGGCAGCTCACCCCGCAATCTGCTCGCCTCGACTATTGGCGACGAGCTCCGCATCGCTACCCAGGGCCAGGCCAAAGTCTTCGGCATCTCCCTCAAAGATCGCGCCGCCATCCTTCCCTCCGGCGCCGCCGCCAACGGCGCCTTCTGGATTGATCCCGCTTCCGGCGTCTTCGTCACCTCAACCTTCTATATGTCGCAGCTGCCCGACTGGGTCACCGCCTTCAACACCGGCGGCGCCATCGCCCAGGCCGAGCAGGATGCCGGCGTGTCAGACGTGAAGAATTTCTACAGCCAGGTGGGCGCCACACCCGCCGCCAACACCTACGAGATCAACTTCGCTGAGGCCCTCATCCAGGGCGAGCAACTCGGCCAGCACGACGTCACCGACCTCCTCACCCTCAGCCTCTCAGCCAACGACATCATGGGCCACGCCAAAGGCCCCGACTCCGCCGAAGAACAACAGATGGTCGACGCCCTCGACAACCAGTTCGATGACTTTTTCACCTGGCTCGACAAAAACATCCCCGGCGGCCTCGGCAATGTCTGGATCGCCCTCACCGCCGACCACGGCATCGCCCCCATCCCCGCCACCGCCGCACAGCTTGGCCTTAACGCCGCTACCCTCGACGTCAAAAAACTAAGCGCCGCCCTCGATTACGCCATCAACATGAAGTTCTCACCCGGCGAGAAAGTGGCATACATCCTTCCCCATCAGGAGCTGCCCTACATCTCCCTCAACCAGCCCGAATTTATGAAAGCCGGCATCAACGAGCAGGAGGCTGAGTCCGCCGTCCAGCAGCTCCTGCCTGACGCTATCGCCTCGTTAGTACCGCCCGCTCCGGAGCCTCCACCCACCGACGCGGCCCCCGCACAGAATGGCTCCAGCGCTCAGTCCACAGCCCAGCCCTCCGAGACCCGCCTGCCCCCGCACCTCGTCCTCTTCCGCAGCTACACGCGCCAGCAGCTGGCCGATGGTCCCTACCCGCCCACGCCCTGGGGCGAACTCCTCGCCCACAGCTACTCCCCCAACGGCGGCTGGTACATCATGGTCATTCCCGCCGCCTACCAGATGGAAACCCTCACCTCCATCCAGACCACCCACTTCAGCCCGTACTCCTATGACCGCCATGTTCCCCTCGGCTTCTATGGAGCACCCTTCGCACCCGGCATCTACCGCGGCCGCGCTGAGCCCACTGACATCGCCTCCACCTTCGCCGCCCTTCTCGGCATCAACCAGCCCTCAGCCTCCGTAGGACACATCCTCACCCAAGCCCTCAAACCGACCTCCGAAATCACCTACCCCAAACCCATCCCGCCGCCCCGCGCCCGCCATACACCAACCTCAACCCACCACGAAGCAACACCAGCCGCGAAACCAGCCGCGAAGCCGGCCGCGACCGCCACCCCGAAAGCCGTTCACCAATGACAAGCCCCCGGCCTGTTCCGAACGCTGAACGCCATTCCCTGAACGCTGCACGCGGCCCGGTGGCCAACATCGGCCAGCAGTTGGCAGATGTGGGATACGCGAAATGCGCGTCCCTGCTCGCTGTTCTCTATTCCCTGACCCCTGCCTTCTATTCCCTGTTCCCTATTCCCTGTTCCCTGTTCCCTATTCCCTATTCCCTGTTTCATGAGCAGCGGAGCTGCGCATGAAGCCCAACATGCGCGTCCAGCTCTGCGGCCTCGACCTCGTCAACCCCGTCATCGCCGCCAGCGGCACCTTCGGCTACGGCGTCGAGTTCGAAGACATCGTCAATTTCAAAAAGATCGGCGGGCTCGTCACTAAAGGCATCTCACGCGAGCCCATGGCCGGCAACCAGCCGCCCCGCCTCATCGAAACCGCCGCCGGCATGATCAATGCCATCGGCCTGCAAAACGTCGGCGTCGAAAAGTTCCTCTCCGATAAACTCCCACCCCTCCGCCGCTATCCCACCTGCGCCGTCATCGTCAACGTCTTCGGCTATACCATCGAGGACTACCTCGCCGTCATTGACCGCCTCAACGAAGGCGAGGGCATCGCCGCCTATGAGCTCAACGCCTCCTGCCCCAATACCAAACATGGCGGCCTGGCCTTCGGCTCCGACATCGAGATGCTCTTCGACCTCGTCTCCCGCGCCCGATCCAGAACTACCCGCCCCCTCATCGTCAAACTCTCGCCCAACGTCACCTCCATCGCCGCCATGGCTCACGCCGCCCAGCGAGGCGGTGCCGACGCCATCTCCCTCGTCAACACCTTCCTCTCCCTCTCGATCGACGTTGAGACTCGCCGTCCCCGTCTTTGGAACATCACCGGCGGCCTTTCCGGCCCAGCCATCAAGCCCATTGCCGTCAGGATGGTCTGGGAAGCAGCCAAAGCCGCCACCATCCCCATCATCGGACTCGGCGGCATCGCCACTCCCGAAGACGCTGTCGAGTTTCTTCTCGCCGGCGCTACCGCTGTCCAGGTCGGCACCGCCAGCTACGCCGACCCCCGAGCCACCCAGCGCCTCGCCCACGGACTCGAGCAGTGGTGTTCCCGCCACCATATAGTCCGGGTCGCCGAACTCACCGGCGCAATCGACCTCTCCCTGCCCAATCAGCCCGCTCCCTGATCGTCAGGTTCCAGGGGGTATAGCCTGGGGTGGAGCCTTTCGAAGCCTGAACGCTGAACGCTGCCGTTCTACCGCTCCCCCGCAGAAAACTGCGTCCACGGCCCCGCCTTCACATCCCGCAAAATCGGCGCCTGCCACGCATACTCCGGATGCGCAGCCAGAAACGGCTTCGCCAGAAAATCCTCGCCGCAGGGATGCCCGGCGTGTGCAATGAGCTCCATATGCTCCACCAGGTCGCTCGACGTCACCTTCCCCTGCACCGCGCCGAACGGAGCGTACGGACCCAGATCCCACTGCGGCACTCCCTCCTTCGCCGTGTCCACATGCCCACACAGCGTCCGCTGATCGGGCCCCTGCTGATGGGTGAACGCGTCCTCGTGGTCCGCCATAAATTGCTGGGCCATCTCCACGTCGATCGCCCCCTTGTGCGCCTTCATCTCTTCTTCCCAGCGCACGTGCCGCGCCTCCATGGAGGTGGAATGATCGTTCGCGTTCCACCCATCGGTCTCGTCCTTGATCAGCGAAGCGTCCCGCGGAAAATTGGAGCTCACAAAGTAGCCGTCCTTACTCCGCCACACCGGCGTATGTTTGAGCCCGAGCTCCAGATAGGCAATCTCCCCCGTCTTCCGGTCGCCGACCAGCCAGTCGTTGGCATAGCCGCCGTTGTCGCCTTCAATCATGGTCGCGACATAGTCATCGATATTGTTGGCATACTGCAGAGCCTTGCGCGACCGCGCAAACTCCGGAATCCCGTCCGAGTTCCAGCCTTCAAAGCGGCTGATGGTCGTCTCCGTGATCATGATCCCTGCGTCGTTAATGCCGAAATCGTCGTTCGATGTGATCATCCCCGGCACCCCATCCTGCAAAATCCTGTGCCCATGCTCCGGCTTGATGTCGAACATAATCGTCCACCGCGATCCTTCCGCATACGACGACCAGTTGTTATGCGCGATCACGATCTTGCCGTCCTTCGTATAACTGCCCGTCGCGATGAAGGCCGAGCAGTTACCAGGCGCGTGAATCGAAGGCGCATTCATCGCATGTTGCTGCTTATCCAGCCACGGAACGTAGTACTCACTCAGCTCCATCGTCCCGTTCAAAGCCACAATGTCCCATACATCGACCTTGACGCCTCGCGCCTGCGCGCCTGCGGCAATGCCCTTCAGCTCCGCCTTGTACTCCTCGCCAATGTGCGGCCAGAACATCTTCTGCGCCGCATCCCGAAAGAACCCCCAGTCGCGCTTCGTGCTGTGAACGTCTTCCACCTTGAAGACGTGAAGGGCATCGGCGATCTGCGGTCCAAGCAGGTAGCCGTGCTGGAACCCCACTTCTTCAGGACCCCCTTCGAGGTGGACGTAGGTCCACCCGCCCCGCTGGAAGCTGTAACCACCAGCCAGCCGGGGATCCTTGAGTTTAGCGGCGCCCAGGGCCGCAGTCGTCGAGATCAGAACGGTCGCTGTTGCAAAGAGAAATATGCGAAAAGGCATGGTCGACGCTGGCTCCCCCGAGCAAGAATTAGACAAACGATACATCAATCGAGGCGATCAACGGATGCCATCGATTGGCATCACCCACCGATCCTTGTCCCCCTTCACCTTTGACTGCCTCTCGTGCGATTCACACTCGCCGTCGGGCCGCCTCAGGCTGACCGCCTTTCAACCGACCGCCTCATCGCTGACCGCACCTCCGCCGACCGCCTTATCGCTCCCAGCTCAACGCCCCCAGCCGTCTGGCGTCCCCGCTACCGGTTGCGGGCTACCGGCTACAGGCTTCCTCTCCCTGCTATACTTCAACAAAGTCGCATCTTTTCCGTCCCACGCCGGACCAGAGCGCCAGGACTCCTAACCAGCATGTCCATCCGCACTCGCCGCACCTTCTTTTCCCTCATCGTCTTCTTTGCCGTCTGCGCGCTCGGCGGCATGGTCCTCAGCCAACAAGTTGGAGCGCAGTCCGCCACCGACGAAACCACCTTCCGCGACGGCCTCAAATCCTTCAGCGCCGTCTACGACATCGTCGCGAAGAACTACGCCGAGCCCCTCACCGGCGACATGCCCGACAAAGCCATCTACGACGGCGCCATCCCGGAGATGCTGCACACCCTCGACCCCCACTCCAGCTTCTACGACCCCAAAGCCTACGCCAGGATGAGGGAAGACCAGCATGGCAAGTACTACGGCGTGGGCATGCTCATCGTGCCCCAGAACGGCAAGGTCGTCGTCGTTACCCCCATTGAAAATTCCCCCGCCTTCCGCGCCGGCATCCATCCTGGTGACGTCATCACCAGCATCGACGGCCAGTCCGCCGCCGGCCTCAGCTCCGACGAAGTAGCCAACCGCCTCAAGGGTCCGCGCGGCACCAAGGTCAACGTCACCATGACCCGCGTCGGCTCTTCCGCTCCCCTCAACTTCGAGCTCGTCCGCGACGAAATCCCCAACGCCAGCATCGATCTCAGCTATGAGATTCGCCCCGGCATCGGTTACGTCCACATCCGCCAGTTCCAGGAAACCACTGGCCGCGAATTCGACGACGCCATCGACGCCTTCGGTCCCAACCTCAAAGGCCTCGTCCTCGATCTTCGCGGCAATCCCGGCGGCGTTCTCGTCGAAGCTGTCAGCGTCTGCGACCGCGTCCTGAAGCGCGGGCAGATCATCGTCTCCCAGCGTGGCCGCGCCTTTCCTGAGCAGGTCTACCGCGCTACCCACGGCAACGACGGCGATAACTTCCCCATCGTTGTCCTCGTGAACCGCAGCACCGCCTCAGCTGCTGAAATCGTCTCCGGCGCTCTGCAGGATCACGACCGCGCCCTCATCGCCGGCGAAACCACTTTCGGCAAAGGTCTCGTGCAGACCGTCTACACCCTTTCCGACAATACCGGCCTCGCGCTCACCACCTATCACTACTTCACGCCCAGCGGGCGCCTCATTCAACGCAATTACTCGGGCGTCTCCCTCTACGACTACTACTACAATCACGACCAGCCGCAGGACGACAAAGACCGCGAGGTCAAGCTCACCGACTCCGGCCGCACCGTCTACGGTGGCGGCGGCATTTCCCCGGACGTCAAAGTTGAGGCGCCTAAGTCCACGCCTTTCCAGGACCTCCTCCTCGAACGCGATGCTTTCCTCGGTTTCACCGAGGAGTATCTTTCGCACCGCACTATTACTCATGACTTCCAGGTGGACGATGCCGTCATGAGCGACTTCAAGAAATACCTCGCGTCGCAGAACTATGACTACACCCCGCAGGAACTCGACAATAATCTGGACTGGGTCAAGACCAACATTAAGTCGAAGATCGAAGCGACCCAGTTCGGTCAGACCGCCGGTCTCAAGGTAGAAGCCGATTGGGACCCCGAGATTCAGCAGGCCCTCGGCCTCATGCCCCAGGCAGCCCAGCTCGAGCAACACGCCCAGCAGGTCCTGGCCCAGAAAGAAGCCGCCCTCAACAAAGGCCCCGCCTCGCGATAAAAGAGCTGCGATCAGCCCCGGCTCCGGGTGCCCCATTCTAATTGCGCCCGTCGTTGGCGCAATTAGGGTGGGTATCGTGCGACGCACGATACTTCGGAGACTCGGCCCTCCAACAAAGCCGCTTTAGTATCAGGGCACGGCTTACACAATTTGGGAAAGCTCGCGCCAAGTTATCCTTGGCTCTGTTCTGGGAATAGCAGTCTTTCTCCCTGTTGCTGCCCCTGCACCCTGTACCCTGTACCCTGTGCCCTGTAACCTGCGTATCGCCGAAGAACCCGACCTCCCCGCACTCGAGACCCTGATCAACACTGCCTTCGAGGTTGAGCGATCCTTCAAGCTCGAGCCGCGCCTCGACCCGGAACATACCCGCGAGTACTTCCGCAAAGGTCGCTTTCTTCTCGCCGAAGACGAAGCCGGTTTAGCGGGTTGCGTCTACGTCGAACTCGACGGCGACCGCGCCTACCTGGGACTGCTCTCCGTCGATCCCTCCCGCCAGAAGTCGGGCCTCGGCCGCCGCCTCACCAATGCCGCCGAAGACTTCGCCCGCGCGAACGGCGCCCATCGCATGGAACTAACCGTGGTCAACCTGCGAACGGAGTTACCGCCCTTCTACCGCAAGCTCGGTTACGTCGTGGTTGGCGAGGAACCCATGCCCGAGGAGTGGGCGCGCCGCATCAATCGCCCATGCCATTTCATTCGCATGGCCAGGTCCCTCTCCACCACCGAAACGATCAGGACAGAGACCATGAACCTGCGTTTCGCCGACGAACCCGACCTCCCCGCCCTGATGGCTCTCATCAACAAAGCCTTCATCGTCGAAACCTTCTTCATCCGAGGCGACCGCCTCGACGAGCAACGCACCCGCGAATACTTCGAGAAAGGCCGCTTCCTCCTTGCTGAAAACAGCGGCGCCCTCGCCGGAGCCGTCTACGTCGAACTCCGCGGAGACCGCAGCTACCTCGGCCTGCTCTCCGTCGATCCCTCCCGCCAGAAAACCGGTCTCGGCCGCCGCCTCACCGCCGCCGCCGAAGAATTCGCCCGCGAGATGGGCTCCCGCCACATGGACCTCACCGTGGTAAACCGCCGTACCGAGCTCCCGCCCTTTTACGAAAAACTCGGCTACACCGTCGTCGGAACCGAGCCCATCCGCGAAGACATGATCCCCCGCCTCCTCGAGCCCTGCCACTTCATCAAAATGACCAAACCCCTCGGCAACGGCTGACCCGGTCGATCATCACCACCACTCCGTCATCCTGAGCGAAGCATCCGATTCGTAGCGCCCCGCTTTTGGGCGCAACAAACAATTCAGAAGCGAGTCGAATGGACCCGCATTTCCCTGCCAGTCATGCAACAGAATTCGCTCCGGGTGCCACACACCCGGGCTTGCCCTTTCAAATCTTCCCGAACCAGTTCGGGTCGACACTGACTTCTTCCACCATTTTGGTGGTCACGCCGAGCTTGAGGTTCTTTAAGAGATCGCAGAGCGAATCCCCGTCGATGAGGTCAATCGCCGGTGCTCCGTCCCGCGTGGCCTCCTTTTTTGCCTCAGCCGTGAACGTTCCAGTCGTAATAAACAGGCCTTTATCCGTGCGACCAATCATCGCCCCACGGAAATCTCGGATTGCACTTGGCGAGACGCTTCCCTTGTACTTCTTACACTGAAAGTAAACTGGAACTTTCCACTGTGTCGCGCAATTACTGGTAGTGTGCGGCCCGCCGCCTCGAACCCTGCCACTTCATCAAAATGACCAAACCCCTCGGCAACGGCTGACCCGGCCACGGACACATCGGAGTACACCCACGAGGCTGGGATGTGGGAGATGCGCGAACGCGCGCCGAAGTGGAGTCGAATGGCCCTCGCCGTTGAAACTCGGGAACCGCCACTCCTGAGCCGCCGGACGACTCCGCCAACAGAAACCGGACTCCGTATGAGGTGATTTAAATCACAGCAATAAATCCCGACTTCATTTGTCGTATATTAATGACGACCGTATTGGTCGCATATTGAATACTCAGTCCAAACAGCCGGGAATCCCCATGGAAGTAGCACTTCCCGGGCCTAGGAGATCGCGTCCAGATGCTGAAACACAAATTCCTGAAAATAGTTCAACTGATTTGTTTTGTTATGCTTACTCGGAACTGTGCCGTGTGGGCCAGTGTCAGCGGAAGCATTTCGGGGACGGTGAAAGACCCTTTAGGAAGTGTCTTGCCCCACGCCCAAGTTGAGGTCTGTGATCTGAATACTGGCGCCTCCTACAGCACGACTGCCGACGACCGCGGGTTCTATATTCTGCCGGTGTTGCCCGTCGGACGTTACGAACTAGACGTGAAGGCTCCTGGCTTCAGCGCATATCAGCGCAAAAACATCAGCCTCGACACAAATGCGGTGCTCACCTTCGATGTTGCGCTCCAGATCGGTGGCGTTCAACAGACAGTCAGCGTTTCCGACAATAGTCTGCATATCGAAACGAGCAGTACGCAATTAGGTGACGTGATTAGCGACAGGCAAATGACCGCCGTTCCCCTAAACGGCCGCAGTTATACCGATCTCCTGTCGCTGCAACCCGGCGTGTCGCCGGCCACTTCGATTACGTCCAGCACAGTGCAGGATGTGGGCGCTACCGTTTTGAATCCCTCCGGAGATTTGAATCCAGGCACACTCTCGGTCAATGGGCAGCGCGAATCTGCGAACGCCTTTATCGTGAACGGCAGCAACACTGAAGAGTCAGTAAACTCAGGCACGGCCGTCATCCCGAATCTCGACGCAATTCAGGAGTTTCGCATCGTTACCAGCAATTTCGATGCCGAGTACGGAGAATTCAGCGGTGGGCAAGTCAGCGTCGTGACCAAGTCGGGCAGCAATCTTTTCCATGGCGATGCGTTCGAGTTTTTGCGAAACACCGATCTCGATGCCCGGAGCTTCTTTTCGCCTACACGTGGGGCGTTTCAGCAGAACCAATTCGGCGGGACTTTCGGCGGACCGATCCGCCGGGACAAGCTTTTCTTCTTCACGGATTATCAGGGGACCCGGCAAACACAAGGCATAGACACGGGCAACATCAGTGTTCCGTCTGTTGCCGACCGTGGTGGCAACCTCCTGGATTTGGCCAGCAGCTTGACCGGCTCGGTGAGCGGACCATATTTTGCAAGCTTCCTTTCACAAAAGCTCGGTTACCGTGTCGTTGCCGGGGAGCCTTACTACGCCGCCGGTTGCAACAGCCCTGAACAATGCGTCTTTCCCAATGCGGTGATTCCGCAAAGTGCTTGGTCAGCTCCGGCGCAGAAGCTGCTCCAATACATTCCGGCCCCGAACACACCTTTCGGTGCCTTCGCCACGTCCGCCTACAATCAGACGGTGAGCGACGACAAAGGCGCGACGCGGTTCGACGCGACAACGCGGTGGGGGCTTGTGTCCGCGTACTACTTTATTGACGACTTTCTCCTGAACAATCCTTATCCGAGTGCGCAGAGTGGCGCCAGCGTGCCGGGATTCAGCGCCTTGACATCCGGCCGCGCGCAGCTCGTCGAGGTGGGCGACACGAAGACTCTTGGCCCTGAAGTGGTAAACGAGTTTCATCTTAGCTACACGCGTGACTTCACCAACCTGGGTCAGCCAGTGGGCGGGCGCGGAGTCAGCCTGGTCTCGCAGGGTTTTGCAAATCCGGACGGAACTCCAAGCATCGTTGCTCTCGATCCCAAGGGCCAGAGCGTGGAGAACGTCAATTTCAACGGATATTCTATCGGTGCGGCGGCTAATCAGCTGATACAGGCGAATAACACGTATCAAATCGCCGACACCTTTTCCAGGGTGCTGGGCAATCACTCCCTCAAGTTTGGGAGCGACTTCCATTTCGACCGCGTGAACGCCGCTGCCATCGCGCAGTTCAATGGCAATTTTGTATTCTCGGGAACCGAAACGGGCGTTGACTTCGCAGATTTCCTGATCGGCGTTCCGAGCCAATACAACCAGAGTCAACTCGATGCCTTCTATCCCAGGAACAAATATCTGGGGCTCTATGCGCAAGACAGTTGGCGAGCTCGTCCTAATCTGACATTCAACTACGGTCTGCGATGGGACCGCATCGCTCCATGGACGGAGAAGTACAACCAGATTTCGACGTTTGTTCCTGGTGCCCAGTCTCAAGTGTTTCCCGGAGCACCTGCGGGAATTCTCTATCCGGGAGATCCAGATATTCCAGGCACCCTTGCGCCTACCGAGGACTCTAGCTTCGCCCCCCGTATTGGTCTTGCGTGGTCCCCGCAGGCCGCATCGGGCACAGCACTGGCAAAGATATTTGGCGGACCGGAAGCTACTTCTTTCCGAGCCAGCTTCGGCAGCTTCTACACATCCATCGAAGCACTTTCGATCAGCGTTCTGGCCGGCAACGCACCGTATGGCACAACTTATTCTAGCCCCGCGCCGCCGCTGTTTGCGACACCGTTCATCACTGCATCAAACGGCCAGAATTACGGCCAGCCATTTCCGTACCAGCTTGCTCCGCTCAACTCCTCGCGCGCACATCCCGACGCAAACATCGACTGGAGCTCGTTCGAACCGATCAGCGGCATACCCGGATACGACATCCATAACCGTACTCCGTACACGGAGGAGTGGATGTTCTCTATCGAGCGGCAGGCTGGCCCGAATACCGTTCTCAGCGCGGCCTACACGGGCACCTCGAGTCACCGCCTGCGCGTGCTCCGCGAGCCCAACCCAGGCGATCCTGCACTTTGCTTAAGCCTGAGTCTTCCTTCAGAGGTGGCTCCGGGCTCAGCCACATGTGGGCCGAATGCAGAAAGCAATTTCTTTGTGACGGCGGCGGGGCAGCCCGTGGACGGAACACGCGGCCTCCTGGGCCCGAACTTTGGCAGCAACGGGTTCCAAACCGACATTGGAGCTGCCAACTACACCGCGCTGGAGCTCAGCGCGCGTCACTCCAGCGGAAGACTGATGTTCTTCGCTTCCTACACCTACAGCAAATCAATGGACGAGTCATCCAATATCGGCGAGGAGGTAAACCCGTTCAACCCGGCGCTCAGCTATGCGCTCTCGTCCTTTGACGTACGGCACAATCTTGTTCTGAGCTACGAATACCGGTTGCCGATGGATCGAATTGTCCGGGAGAACCGCTTGACCCGCGGCTGGTCCCTCTCTGGCATCTCGCGCTTTGCGTCTGGATTCCCGGTGACCATGGTCAACAACGGCGACAATTCGCTCATCGGGACTAATCCTAATGGCGTCAACAACAGCAGTATCGATGAACCGGACTTCAATGGCGGACCGCTGCATCTGAACCACAACCCTCGCGCGAATAACAACAACTTCTTCGACACACGGGAATTCAGCATGAACGCACTGGGCAAGCCAGGTAATGCAAAGCGGCGTTTCTTCTATGGGCCAGGAGCGCAGAATTTTGATTTGGCCTTAGCGAAAACCGTTTCCCTCGGAGAGTCGAAATTTCTGTTGTTCCGCATTGAGGGATTCAACGCTTTCAATCACCCACAGTTCAATGGACCATCTGCAGTTGACGGCAATATTGGCAGCTCCACATTTGGCAATGTGATTAGCGCAGCGCCTCCGCGCATTCTACAAGGTGCGATGAAGTTCAACTTCTAACATCCGGTCCGGAGCGGAACGCAGTGATATTGCCCGAATTCTCGATTGATGAGAACAGGTCAATGCGCTCCTTGAGCCTCGATCGGATCGCTACGTCGATCCCACCGCCCACAGTACCTCCGTACCCGCCAACCCACCGATTCCCCTTGCCCCACGCCCCAAAACACCTCAAACTAACAACAAGCAAAGCTCTGTCCGCAAGCGCGAACAGAGCTTTTTCTTTGCCCCCAGCTCAGGCCGGGTGGCTCGTCACCCGCTCCTTGAGAAGACCGTCAGCCGTCCCACCTCGCGGAATGGGAGTGCGATAACGCCTTGGATTTATAAAATGGTTAATACCTGAACCGTGGATATCAAGCTCGATAATCAAAATAACCACCGCCTCACGAACAACATGGCTATATCCCCACCCCGGGGGGAGGGGCCCCGAACGAACCAGAACCTAATCGACCGGGCCGCGATCACCATCCCATCTGGCTCATCCGCTCCAGGATCAGCGCGCTGTAGCGGTTCATCCGCTCTGGCCGCCGCTTCAGCGGAGCCGGCAGGATCGCAGCCAGTCGCGCCGCCTGCTCCCGGTCGAGATTCCGCGCCGCCGTACCGTAGTAAGCCCGCGAGGCCGCCTCCGCCCCATAAATTCCCGGCCCCCATTCGACCACGTTGAGGTAGAGCTCCAGAATCCGCCGCTTGCCCAGAACCAGTTCAGCCACCGGCACCAGCGTGAACTCCGCGCCCTTCCGCAGGATCGATCGCCCCGTCCCGAAGAACAGGTTCTTGACCAGCTGCTGCGTAAGCGTGGAAGCCCCGCGCGTCCGCCCGCCCTCCAGATCGCCTTTGGCGTCAATCTCAATCTGGTTCCAGTCGAACCCGTGATGTTGGTAAAAGCGCGCATCCTCCGCCGCGATGACCGCGTGTTGCAGATTGGATGAGATTTCCCCCAGCGGAACAAATTTGTAACCCTTTGGATTCGGCCTGTGGTTGCTCGAGGTTTGCAGGCGGCGCTCGAACTGGACTGCGGTGGTCGGGGGATCGATCCACCGCGCGGCCAGAAGAGTCAGCGCAGCCAGCGACCACAGAGCGCCCACACCGAGCATTAGCCACTGAAGTACGCGCCGGAAATTAACGCCGCGAAGCCCCTTTCGAAGCGGGCTTCCAGAGACTTTGTTCGGCCTTGCAGTCACGCTTCAGGATAACGGCAGGGTCCGGTCGCAGGATTATCCCTGGTTTGCCTCACCACGCTGGGTGCTGAGCGCGCGCTGTCGCGCGGACAACAGCGGCCTGGCCAGCAGCAGCACGGCCAGTACCACCGTGATCGTCATCGGAGTCTTCACTCCACTCTTCACGCCCCACCAGTAATGAACCACCCCGGCAATTGCCGCAAGATACGTCAGACGGTGCAGCCGATTCCAGTTCTTTCCGCCCAGCTTCCGAATCGACCACGTCGTCGAGGTCAGCGCCAGCGGTACCAGCATCAACCACGCCGCCAGTCCCGCCGTTATGAACCGCCGCTGGCTAATGTCATCCACCATCGCCGTCCAGCTGAACCCGGCATACAGCCACACATAGGTCATCAAATGCAGGCACGCATAGAAAAACGCATAAAGCCCCAGCATCCGCCGGAACCGCCCGAGCCAACTCAATGCAGGAATCAGCCGCCGCACCGGTGTCACCGCCAACGTGATCACCAGCAACCGCAGAGTCCCGCGCCCCGTGAAGAATGTAACCGTGTGGGTCGGATCAGGCCCCAGCGCGTTCGGATTCGTCGTCGCCGAAAGATACAGGCGCCACAACAACCACGCCACCGGCCCCAGACACGCCGCATGCGCCAAAACCTTCAGCGCCACAATCCACCGCTTACTCATCGCTCAGTCTTTCCGCCGCTCTTTCATGGATTGTGGAGCCTCTGCGAACCGCCCGCTCGACTTCGGCTTGCTTCTAGCTGGCCTCTAGCTCGCCTTTTGCCAAACAAAAGTTTGTTTGCTAAACACTTTCCGCTAAAAGCTCTTCGCTAAACGTTTTTTGCTAAACGTCCTTCGCAAATAGCTTCTCAGCCGACCGCGTCTTAGCTACAGGCTACTGGCTACTGGCTTACTGGCTGCTTTTAGAAGTTCTTCTTCAAATCCATTCCCGCATAAAGACTAGCCACCTGATCCCCATAACCGTTGAACATCAGCGTTGGCTGCCGTTGCTTCCAGATCGGAAATCCGATGCGCCGCTCCGTCTTCTGACTCCACCTGGGATGATCCACATTCGGATTCACATTCGAGTAGAAGCCATACTCATTCGACGCCAGATCGTTCCACGTCGTGTGTGGCTGATCCTTCACAAACCTCACCTTCACAATCGACTTCGCCGACTTGAACCCATACTTCCACGGCACGATCACCCGAACCGGCGCGCCGTCCTGGTTCGGCAGCACCTCGCCATACAATCCAAACGTCAGCAGCGTCAGCGGGTGCATCGCCTCATCCATCCGTAGCCCCTCCGAATACGGCCACGAGATCCCTGCATTCCAGGGAAGAATCTCCTGCTTCGAATCCGCCAGCGAAAGAAACTGCACATACTTTGCCGAAGGCAGCGGCTCGCAGGCGTTGATGAACTCCGACAGCGAATAACCCGCCCACGGAATCACCATGCTCCACGCCTCAACGCAGCGGAACCTGTAAACGCGCTCTTCCATCGGCTTGAGCTTGAGCAGCGTGTCAATGTCGAACGTCTTTTTTGCCTTGACCAGTCCCTCCACCTGCACCGACCATGGCCGCGTCCGCAGCGTCCCCGCATGCTGCGCAGGATCGCCCTTGTCCACGCCAAATTCGTAAAAGTTGTTGTAGTGCGTGATGTCCTGATACGAGGTCAACGTCTCGCCTTTGGTGGAAAGCGGACTCGGCACCGTCGCCAGCTTCTCTGCCGCTTCCACACCTGCTGGCCGCACGATCCGCGCAACACGCTCACCAGCTACAGCAGCAACCCCTGTCGCCGCAGCCGCCGCCATAAACGCGCGCCGATTCATGTACGTCTGCTTCGGCGTAATCTCCGAAGACGGAATGTGGTTCTTTTTCAGTATCAACATGAGTCTTTATTTTATCCTTCTCCCGTTCGACTCCCCGGCTTCTCGATTGTTACGCAACGACGTCATGTTCTCCTGCCCTGCCACCAGTATTACGCCCGAAACACATCGCGCGGATGCCTCTCCGTCGCGAGTCTCCTTGCAGCAATCGCTCGACTTTGCAATAGTCAGGTGAAACTGAAATCGAGGTCCCATGCGACACGCAGCTCTACTCACCCTCGCGCTCTTCGCGGCTCCGTTTGCCTTCGCTGCCAGGAATGTCCCCGTCCCCGCCTCGTGCACACCCCAGGTCAATCAAAGCCTCGACAACCTCATCGCTTCCGGCACACGCCGCGACGTGGACAACATCATGGTTTGCGGCATTGCGACCCAAAGGACTCGCATGCACTATGGTGGCCGCTACGGCAGCCATCACATAACCACCATCGCCGTTACGCTTCCCTCCGGCGGAACCGTCAGCGTGCAGGTCGTCACCAATGACGATCTTGACGGCATCGTAACTGCGCAAATCAACGATCCCGTCTTCGCCTATGGACAGGGATACATCGCCCACGGCCCGTGGGCCGCTGGCATTCACGACGTCCACTGCTCCACCCATCCTGGCGCAGACAATGGCTGGGTCGTAGTGGCCGGAGTCAAAACGCCCACGAGCTGCCCCAGCTATTAGCCCGCATCCGCAGTTGCCAGCCCCTCTCCTGCTACTCTGAAAACGTCGTCACCTCACAGCACTGGATCGCATCGCACATGCGTAAAACCGCGTTGCTCCTCGTGTACCTTGCATGCCTCTGCGTCGATCCCCGCTCGCTCGCCCAAGCCGCGCCCATCGCCGTCAAGGTCGTCATCGTAACCACTTTTGAAATCGGCAACGACACCGGCGACAAGCCCGGCGAGTTTCAATTCTGGGTCGAGCGCGAGCACCTCGACCGTATCCTTCCTTTCCCGGGCGGCGTTCATTCACTCCGAACCAACGCCAGTGGTGACATCCTCGCCATCGTCACCGGCATGACCATCGGCCCCGCGGCCAGCTCCATCATGGCGCTCGGCACGGATCCGCGCTTTGACCTCACCCACGCCTACTGGCTGCTGGCAGGCATCGCCGGCGTCGACCCCAACGTCGCCTCCGTCGGCTCCGCAGCCTGGGCTCAATGGATCGTCACCGATATCCGCCAGGAGATGGACCCTCGCGAAGCTCCCTCCGACTGGCCCTATGGCATCCTCGCCATCGGATCTCTCCGCGCCGGCGACCCTCCCGATCCCGCACGCACGTGGGCAACCGAGCCGCGCGCCTACCCCCTCAACACAAAGCTCACCGACTGGGCCTTCAACCTCACCAAAGATGTTCCGCTGAACATTCCCGTCATTGCCACGCCAGAGGTCGCCGCCTTTTCCGCCACCTACACCGGCTACCCCAACGCTCAGCGTCCGCCTTTCGTTCTTGAGGGCGACATCCTCGCCTCCGACTCCTACTGGCACGGCGTCATCCTGAACCACTGGGCCGAGGATTGGGTCCGCATCCACACTCACGGCCAGGGCCGTTTCGTCATGACCGCCATGGAAGACTCCGGCATCGCAGAAGCCCTCGACCGCCTCGACCACATGCACCGCGCCGACTTCCGCCGCTTTCTCGCGCTCCGTACCGCCTCGAACTACTCCCTCCAGGCGCCCGGCCACACCGCCGCCGAATCCATCACCGCACCGTATATTGGCGGGGTTCCCGCCCTCGAATCGGCATACCGGGTCGGCAGCCCCGTCGTTCATACGATCCTCGCCAACTGGCCGCAATATAAGGACCACCTCCCTGGCGACTAATACGAAAGTGCATCCGACTTGACGTGTATATATATCGTTTGATATACATCTTGACTATGACCAAGGCCGACGTCCAATCCTTCATCCCCCTCAAGCCTCAGTGGTTTCACATCATGCTCTCTCTGGCTGGCGGAGAGCAGCACGGCTACGGCATTATGCAGGACGTCCTCGAGCGCACCACCGGGAAAGTTCGACTCTGGCCGGCGACACTCTACGGGTCGATCAAGCGCCTCATCGAGGCCGACCTCATCGAAGAATCGAACGCGCGCCCGGCACCGGAACTCGATGACGCTCGCCGCCGCTACTATCGGCTCACGAAGCTCGGCAAGCGCGTTCTCGACGCCGAGTGCGAACGCCTCCAGGATCTGGTCCGCACCATTCAGGTCAAACGCGCGGCGGTGACCCAATGACCATCGCAGAGCGCATTTACCGGAGACTGGGCGACGCCTTTCCCCACGAATTCAAGATGGCGTATGGCGACCAGATGCTCGAGGCCGGCGAGGACACGATGCACCGGCTGGCCCGGCAAAACGGCGCCTTCGGACTCGCGCGGCTCTTCGCCGACATCGCGCTGCGCCTCCCTGTCGAATATTTCACCGAGATGCGCCAGGACATGCGCTACGCCTGGCGTGCGCTTCTCAAGTCGCCAGGCTTCGCGCTGGTCGGCATCGTTTCCATGGGCCTGGGCATTGGCCTCACGACCAACGTTTACAGCTCAGGATGGGCGCTCCTCACCCGACCGCTGCCGGGAGCAGCCAACGCAGCTCGTCTCGTCATCCCGGAAAAGCCTGTCTCGTACTACTACATCGAGCAGTATCGATTGGAAAAAGGTCTCTTCGCCGGAGTAGCCGCAGTCCAGAATGCACTGCAGTTCAACGTAAACATTCGCGGCGGCGCCGACACGAAGCCGCAGCGTGTCTTCGGACAGCTTGTCTCTCCCGACTATTTCTCCGTCCTGGGCATGGAACCCCAACTGGGACGACTATTCGATCCCGCGCTCGACAAACCCGGCAGCCCGCCGGTGGTGGTGATCAGCGATCGCTTCTGGCGCAGCCGTCTCAACTCCGACCCCGCCGCAATCGGCCGGACGCTTCGCGTGAATGGGCAAAGCGCCACCATCGTTGGCGTCACTCCGCGCAGATTTGACGGCGCGCTCTCCCCCAATTCCGGTGAGATCTTTGTCCCCACCACAGCGCCCGCCGCTCTGGCTCCGGAACTCGCCAACCATGTCCTTCAGCAACGCAACGCGAAGGAGTTTCAGGCGCTCATGTGCCTCGCGCCAGGCGTGTCAATCGATTCCGCAGAGGCCGCGCTCGACGGCATCACCCGTCGTCTCGACAAAGACGATCCAGCCGCGCCCATCCAATCCGATAAGGCCAGGCGTGTCGTACTGCTCCCAGCCGGCACGCGGGCGCCGATCCCCCGCAAAGTACGCCCCGTGATCGTTGGATTCTTTGCGGTGCTGATGTGCATTGTCACCGCCATCGCCTGCCTGAATCTGGCCACCATGCTGCTCGCTCGCGGCGCTAATCGCCGCACAGAGCTCGCCATTCGCATCGGCGTCGGAGCCAGCCGTTTTCGGCTGATCCGGCAAATGCTGAGCGAGGGCATCCTGCTGTCACTGCTGGGAGGCATGGCCGGGTTTGCGCTCGCGTACAGTCTGTCGGCGCTGAACGCCCATATCCGCGTTCCCGCCGGCGCGCCCCTCTTACCCGATGTTGCCGTCGACTGGCACACGGCCGTTTTTGCTTTTGTTCTCGCCGTCGTGTGCGGCATTGGATTCAGCCTCATACCCGCTCTCAAGGCAACCAGGGTGGACGTTGCTCCCGCCCTCAAAGAAGGCTCGGCGCTCGCGTTGTCCGGTCACCGACGGTTCGGTATCCGGAACCTCGCAATGGTCGCGCAGGTTGCGGGATCGCTGATGCTGCTGCTCATCACCGGCTTCCTCATCCTGGGAATCATGCGCGGCAACACGCTTGAGACCCATTTCAATCAGAAGACGATGATCTTCCTCTCCATCGATCCGGTTCGCGACGGCTACACCCCAGAAAAAGCGCAAGCTCTGTTTGAAATCCTGCCCGAACGCCTCAGAACATCCGGCGCGGTGGCCAGCTTTGCCTTCGCGGCGCAGCCTCCCTTTTCGACCGACGACGATGACCGAGGGGTTCAGTTGACCACCGACGACCCGCACGTCTCGTCGCCGGTTGAGATAACGGTATCCACTGAAACCATCGGAGCAGGTTTTTTTGCCGTTTTGAATCAGCCGATGCTCGCGGGCCGTGAATTCCAGGAGTCTGACCAGCGCATACCGGATCCGGACAACCCCGCCCTCAGCAGCTCCGCTCAGCAAACTCCGGCCGGCTCCCACCCCCTCACATTGCCTGTCATCCTGAATGAGAAAGCCGCGCACGGATTCTTCGGCAACGGCAGCCCCATCGGGAAGCGGCTCCGCGCCGATCAACGAGTCTATGAGGTGGTGGGCATCGTCCCTGATATGAAGGACGCAAGCGGCATTCTCCAACCCATCGCCTACCTACCCCTCACGCGTCGCGATTTCGTCCACCCACCTGCCGGCGGTATCACCATCATTGCGCGCTCGCGTTCCGCGGCCGATGCGCTCACCGGCCTGCGCAGCGTGCTCGCCTCCATCGATCCGAACCTGACCCTGTTCAATGTCCAGACGCTCAACGAGTATCTCGAGCTCACGCGCTACGAGATGCGCTCCGCCATGCGTACCTATGGCGGAATCGGCTTGTTCGGCCTCATCCTTTCCGCCATCGGACTGGCCGGCGTCACCGGCTATGCTGTCGCGCAACGCCGCAAAGAGATCGGCATCCGCATGGCCCTCGGCGCCCGCAGGATTCAGGTGCTGCGCCTGGTGCTGCGCGAAGGCATGACGCTGATCGGCGCCGGAACCGTTCTGGGATTCCTTGGCGCAGTCGCTCTGACCCGGTTCCTGTCCACAGTTCTCAGCGAATTTGCCGACGCCTTCAAGGTGGGAACCAACGATCCCCGGCTGCTGATCGGCGCGCCCCTGCTGCTCGCCGCCCTGGCTCTGCTCGCCTGCTACCTGCCCGCCCGCAGAGCCGTTAAAATCGACCCCCTGAAAGCATTACGCCAGGAGTAGCGCTCCGCCTTTCCGGCCTCGAAGCTTTATACTGAGACGAGTTCCTGCCCACAGGAAATCGTCGTTTCTGCGCATCCCGGCTGCATTGGGCCGGCCCCCGCGAGACGCGAGAAAAGGCTTCACCACCCCATGATTCGCTTATTCCAGAAAGACACTCGCTTCGTCAAAGCGGTCTTCATCGTCATCATCGGATTCACCTGCATCACGATGGTCATCTTCCTCGTGCCTGGCATCTTCAACGACCAGACCACCTCGTCTGACACGTACGCCAGCATCCGCCACGGCGGATTCGTCGGCCGCTTTCTTCCTGCCGAGGAGACCATCCCCATCCTCGATGTACAGCAGGTCGCGCGCCGCATGATGCGCGGCCAGCAGATTCCTGACGCCCTCATGCCCATGGTCATGCAGAACGCCGGCCAGGTGGTCATCCAGCAGCGCATCACCATCGACGAGGCCCACCGCCTCGGCATCACCGCCTCCGACGACGATGTCCGCAAGTTCCTTCACTCCGGCATGTGGGGCCAATATCTCTTCCCTGAGGGCAAATATATCGGCGACGCCCAATACGCAGAGTTCGTCTCCCAGAACTTCAATATCACCACCGACAAGTTTGAGACCGAAATCAAGCAGCAGATTATGTCTGACCGCCTCCGCTCTCTCATCACCGGCGGCATCACCGTTTCACCCACCGAAGTCCGCGATTCCGTCCTCAAGCAGGACACCAAAATCAAGTTCGACTACGCCGTCCTCTCCGCCGACGACCTTCGCAAAACCATCAATCCCACCGACGCCGAGCTTCAGACCTTCTACAAACAAAATGCCGCCCGCTACACCAACGCCGACCCCGAGACCCGCAAAATTCAGTACATCGAGGTCACCGACACCGATCTTCCCGGCGGGAAACCACAGATCAACCAAGCCGAAATTCAGCAGTATTACAACCAGAATCTGCAGCAATACAAGGTCGATCCGCAGGTCAAGGTCCGCCACATCCTCATCTCCGTCGATTCAAAGGGCGGCCCGGGCGCTGATGCCGCCGCCAAAGCCAAAGCCCAGGGCATCCTCGATCAGCTCCGCAAAGACAACGGCAAAGACTTCGCCGAATTAGCGAAGAAGAACTCCGACGATCCCGGCAGCAAAGACCAGGGCGGCGAGCTCGGCTGGGTCAAGCATGGCGTCACCGTTCCCGAGTTCGATAAGGTCGCCTTCTCGCAGCAGCCCGGCCAGATCTCAGACCTGGTTCGCACTCAATTCGGCTACCACATCATCCAGACCGAAGAAAAGCAGGATGCCCACACCAAACCCCTCGACGAAGTGAAGGCCTCCATCGTCGATACCCTCACGAAACAGAAGGACGCGCAGGCCGAGCAGGCTTTCGTCAACCAACTCGCCACCGAAGCGCAGAAATCCTCGCTCGCGCAGGCTGCCTCTGCGCATCATCTCCCCATCGTCACCAGCGACTACGTTGCTACAGGAGCAACCCTGCCCGGCATGAGCGACAGCTCCAAACTCCTCAACGCGGCATTCGCTTCGCGTCCGGGATCCCCGGTCCAGGTTGCGGACACAGGCGGCAACAGCTACGCCGTTTTCCAGGTCGCCGACACCAAGCCCGCGCACACCCCCACCTTCGACGAATACAAATCCCACATCCTTGCCGATTTCCGCGATCAGCAGGTCACTTCTCTGCTGGCGCGTAAGACGAATGAGCTCGCCGATCGCGCACATGCCGACCACGACCTGGCCAAAGCCGCTAAAGAAGTGGGCGCCACCATCAAGACAAGCGATCTGGTCGGTCGCGACCAGCAGGTTCCCGACATCGGCTCTCTCTCAAACGCTGCACCCGCCCTCTTCGATCTCAACGTCGGCCAGATCAGCAGCGCCATCAATAACGGGACGACCGGGGTCGTCGCAAAGATCGTCGACAAGCAGCAACCCTCCGCGGACGAACTGGCCAAAAACTTCGACTCAACCCGCGACACCCTCCTTAACCAGCGCCGCGATCAGATGTACGAAGTCTTTGTTTCCAGCCTGGTCTCCAGTTACGAGAAGGCTGGCCGCGTCCTCGTCAATCGCAAAACTCAGCAACCCGGCCCGCTCAGCGGTACATAAATCACCCAGCCTCGACTGGTCCCCTCGTCAGTTTCCGCGCCGGCCAGGCCAGGTCATTTCTGTTCCACGCTCCAGGCTCCGAGCTCACGGCTCCAGGCTACCGGCTTTAAAGCAACAGGGCTCCCGCCATCCGAATCTTTCCAACAGGGCTGCATGGAATAACGGCCCGTTTCGTTGCACACTACCCTACAGGACTCTTCATGCCCTTTGAACGTTCCTCGGGACTACTGCTGCACATCGCTTCTCTGCCTTCCTTCGGGGGTATCGGCGACCTCGGACCCGCGGCCTACGCCTTCGCCGACTTTCTCGCTGCCTCAAAACAGCGCCTCTGGCAGGTTCTTCCCCTTGGCCCCACCGGCTATGGGGATTCTCCCTATGCGGCGCTCTCGGCCTTCGCCGGCAATCCTTTGCTCATCTCTCTTGAATTTCTCGCCGAGCGCGGATGGCTGACCCACGAACGCTTCGCCGCACTCCCAGGCGCTTCCGGAAACATCGACCACGAAGCCGTCGCTGCAAAGAAGTTGCCCCTGCTTGAAGAAGCGGCCCGCAACTTCCTCCACAACCACTCCCCCGAAGATTGGTCCGAGTTCGAAGGTTACTGTCGAGAGAACGCAACCTGGCTCGACGACTGGGCTCTCTACTCCGTCCTCCGCCGCAAATTCAACTACGCATCCTGGAACGAATGGCCCGGCGAAGTAAAGCACCGCGAGCCGCAGGCCCTCGAGCGCCTGCGCATCGAGCACGGCGAAGAACTCGCCACCGCCCAGGCCCTCCAGTTCGCCTTCAATGAGCAGTGGCGCGACCTGCGTGACTATTGCGCCGCCCGCGATATCCGCTTCATTGGCGACATTGCCATCTTCGTCAACTACGATTCGGCCGACGTCTGGACTCATCCCGAGCTCTTCGAACTCGACGAGAATCTCGCCCCCATCCGCGTCGCCGGCGTCCCTCCGGACTACTTCTCCGCAACCGGCCAGCGCTGGGGCAATCCCCTTTACAAGTGGGACGTGCTCCAGCAGAACGGCTTCGCGTGGTGGGTCGACCGCATTCGCCGCGCCCATTTCCTCTACGACGTCATCCGCCTCGATCACTTTCGCGGCTTCGAGGCCTATTGGGCCATCCCCGCCCAGGACGCAACCGCCGTCAACGGAACCTGGGTTAAAGCGCCCGGAGCCGCCCTGTTCCAGCGTCTCCACGATGAGCTCGGCGAACTCCCCTTCATCGCCGAAGACCTCGGCCTCATCACAAAAGAAGTCGACGCCCTGCGCGACCAGTTCCGCCTGCCAGGGATGAAAGTCCTGCAGTTTGGATTCTCCGCCCGCGGTGCCCACATCCACCTGCCCCATCAATTTGTAACCAACACAGTGGCGTATACCGGAACCCACGATAACGACACCACCCGCGGCTGGTGGGACAACGGCACAAACGAGACCGAGAAGGCCGCAGCCCAGGCCTACCTGGGCGTCGATGCCCACGGCGATGGCGCCGCAGTCGTGTGGCCGCTCATCCGCGCCACCGCCACATCTGTCGCCGACATCGCCCTCTATCCCCTGCAGGACATTCTCGAACTTGGTAGCGAAGCCCGCATGAACGTCCCTTCGCGCCCCACCGGCAACTGGAGCTGGCGCTGCCCCGAAAACGCCCTCACTACCGAACTAGCCCGGAAACTCGCCGCCCTCACCGAAGTCACCGACCGCGATAAACACGAACGCCCGCAGCGCGATTAAGCCGCACGGTTGCTTTTGTTGTCATCCCGGGTGAACGAAGCGTTGTCGCGTTCATGCCGCACGCTGCAGCTCCCTCGAAGGGTCTTTCGCTAAACGCCTGTTGCGTACAGCTCTTCGCTAAACGCCTTTCGCTCGCAGTTCGCCAGCCTCTGGCGCGTAGTTAGCTCGCCTTTTACTCCTTGTTACCCGCCCTGAGCGCCGTTCCCACTCTGCCCCATTCACTCCCTCACAAACAACCCCACCGGAAACTCCGCAAATAACGCCTTTAACGCAATCCGCCCGTCCTGGCCCACCGCGATCCGCTCGCCCGTGAACACATTCTCCACCAGAGCTCCCGCCATTTCCTCCACCACCACTTCCCCGCACCCCCACGCGCTCCCCAACGGCAAGCGCGCTTTTCCATCCATCAGCGTGTACGCAAATCGCGGAACCACCGCCAGCACCCGCCCCCCCCGCGAAAATCCGATCACATGCTCCGCATAGTCCTTTGTAACATCCACCGGCACATATTCCCCACGCTGGAATACCTCGGCCATTCTGTTCCGCAGTTCGAGCGCCCGATGCATCGTCCATAGCTTCACCCGCCCGTCGTCCAGGCGCTCCAGCACCTCGCGGCACACCCCCGGATCACCCGTGCTCATCGCCTTCTCCTGCATCTCTTCAAGGGCCCGCCGCCGCACCTCGTAATCCACCGGCCGCCGATTATCCGGATCCACCAGGCTCAAATCCCACATCTCCGTTCCCTGGTAAAAATCCGGAAGTCCCGGCGAGGCAATCTTCAGCACCACCTGCGCCAGCGAGTTCACTGCCCCAAACAGTTTCAGCGCCGGCAGAATCTCCCCTATCGTCTCCACAAACCGCGGTTCCCGGCCTCGCGCGTCCGGCATCAGAATGTTCCGAACGAACGCATGCACCGCATCCACGTAAGCGGGGTTTGGATTCGTCCAGCTCAGATTGACCTTCGCCTCGCTCAGCGCCTTGGTCATGTATTCCTGAATCCGTCGCACGAACTCCTCGCGCTCCTCGGAATTCACCATCGTCCACGGCCACGCCCCGGCGAGGGTCTGATAGATGAAGTACTCCTCGTTCAAACTTGGAGCCACGCGCCCATCTTCCAGCGTCCTCTTGTGCCGCGCATTCAGCCGTGCCCATCGCCGCACGTACGAAGGCCATAAGTAAGTCATCTCTGACAGCACATTCAGACGATTCCGCACGTCCTCGCTGCGCTTCGTATCGTGTGTCGACGTCGCCAGCATCGCGTCCGGTTCCGTCTTCAGCCGTCCGCGATTCGCGTCATGAAATTCCTCCGCCGCGATCCCGAACGCCTCCATCGTGCTGCCCACATCGTTCGACGACAGGAACCGGCTATACACATAGAACGCCGTGTCCTCGACCCCCTTCGCCATCACCGGTCCCGTCAGCTGCTGAAATTTCAGCGCGAAATAGAGATCCCCTGGATCGATCTCCGCGCCGCTCCTGTCGTGCAGCAGCAACGTGTGCTCCAGAAAATCGAACACCGACCCATCCGTTTCCCGATTCCGCTGCTTTGCCCGCCCGATCGCCTGCCGGATAAACGCGCGATCCCGTTCCGTGTACTGCCCGCGATCGTCGATGTACGTCCGATACACCGGAAAGCAGGCGATCGTCTCGCGAATCGCTGTCTCCAGCAGATCCTCCGTAAAGTCGCGCACCTTGCGATTCGCCGAAGCCAGCCGGCTCAGCTGCGTCATCAGCACATACACTTCGCTCGAAAGCGCATTGCGCATCACGTTCAGCTTCGACTGGTAAATAATCGTCTCCGGATCGGACACCCCGGTCAGCTTCTCGTAGAACTCGGTGAAGCGCTTCCGATTCTCACACCGGATGAAAACCTGATTCCCGAGATACACAAAGTCGTATCCCGAAGTCCCCCGCACCGGCCATTCCCGCGGAAGCGACTCGCGCGGCTCCAGTATCTTCTCCACCACCACATACAGCGGACCCTGCGCCGCGGCCCAGTTGCACCCGCGCATCGCGTCCCGCACCTCGATTTCGATCCCATTCGGCGCGGTCGGGCCGTGTGCCGTCTCGCCGCAGCAATGCGCCGCCACATAAAGTAACTGTAGCCGTATCAAATACTGCCGCGGATTGAACAACCCGTCGCAATGGTCGATCCGCAGCCCCGTTACCTCGCCCCGCGCCAGCAATTGCCGGATCAGGCAATGCGTTGCTGCAAACACCTCGGGGTTCTCCATCCGCAGCCCAACCAGATCGTTGATGTCGAAGAACCGCCGGTAGTTGATCTCCTCGCTCGACACCCTCCAGTACGCCAGCCTCCATGGCTGCTCTTCCAGCAGCGCGTGCAGCCGGTCGAAGCTGCGCGGATCGCCCTCTACCCCATTGATCCGTTCCAGCGCCCGCACCACCACTGGCCTCATATCTTCGCGCCGTAGCGCTTCGCGCAGCCGCGGCCGCAGCTCCGCCAATTGCTGCCTCCTCTGCGTCACCAGCGCCGGATCAGTCGTCTCATGCGGCGGAATGTGCGCCATCTCCCGCAAAATGTCCCGGAAAAACTGCGGCGCCTGCAGATCCTTCAGATCGTCTTCACGAAAGATCATCGGCGTCGACCGTGCGGCAACGGGAATCAGCCGATCGAAATACTTCACCCGCAGCCGCCCATCGTCCACCACCAGCTGAATGCGCTTTGCCTCCAGCTCATCCCCGTACTGGCACCCCAGAATTGGCAGCAGCAACTTGTTCTGCATGTCCGGGTTCAGCGGATTCCAGTCGATATCGAAATAGGTGGCGTACTCCGACGCACGCCCGTTTTCCAGCACGTCCTGCCACCACACTGAGTCGTTGCCCACCCCCATGTGGTTTGGCACGATATCGAGCAGCAGCCCCATGCCCAGTTCGCGCAACCGCGCGGCAAACTTCCCGAACCCGTCCTCTCCGCCAAGCTCTGGATTCAGCCGGTCATGCCGTGTGACGTCATAGCCGTGCATACTGCCTGGCCGCGCCTCGAAGATCGGCGAAGCATAGATGTCCCCAATTCCCAGCTTCTTCAGGTATGGCGCCACCACCTCTGCGTCGGCGAAGGTGAATCCGGCATGCAGCTGCAGACGATACGTCGACAATGGCGCGCGAGCCTCCATGCGCGGCGTCCGCTCGATGCAGTCCTTCATTTCCTGAATTGTCGAATGGGATTCCATCGTCCGCGCAGGTACGGACGGTTGGATGCTGAGAATCCCGGCAAGACTATCTGTCGTCGTCAAGCTGATGGCCTCCGCGCACCACAAAAAATCCCCGCGCCCCAGCGAGGATATGTCGCGCTCATTGACCAAGGCAGCTTAGGTGAAGTGTTCGCCGTCTGCGGCGGCGTGCGCATCACGCTCTTTATGATTCCGCAGCACGTCGAATCCTGCTCTCAACCCACTCCAAACCGCTTCCACCTGGCGCACCGGACCGATCACCGCTCGCTGCACCGTCGCGGTCGCGTGGGCAACGATATTGAGCGTTCCGGTCACCATCTCATCCAGCCGCTCTGTCTGCGCAGTGGCCTTCTTCAGCAGATCGTCGAAAGTACCAGCGGCGCGCTTCGACTCCGCGCGCAGCGTCTGGCTCACTTCCAGCACATTCTGCGTCGCGACTTTGAGCTTGGGAGAAATCTCGTCCACCAGGCGCCGCGTCGTCTCCAGCATCGGCAGGGCGTGCTCTTCCACCTTCTTCGATATCTCATGAAAGCGCCCCAGCGCGCCCTTCACTGCAAACAGTATGCCCACCAATACCACAGCCTGAATCACCACTCCCACCGCTGTCGCCACGGTGAAGGTGATATAGACCCATTGCGGTATCTCCTGATGCATAGCTGTGCTCCCCAGCGGCCGTCAACCTCTCAGTGCGAAACCGCTCGCCAGTCGCTGGTGCGTCAACCCTCTTTTCGATTTCAGGCGGATTCTGCCTTGTTCGCGGTGCTGCTCTGGTAAGCCTGTCGGCCCGCGTCCACCGCCGCCGATACGCGACCGCCCTGATCGTTCACATATTGCCGTCCCTGGTTCACGAACTCATCCCACTGCGCGCGGCCACGCTCCACATATTCCTTGCCGCGGCCTACATATTCGTTCACCTGACCTTTGCCACGATCTACGATATCTCCCACCTGGTCGACCGCGTCGCGTCCGCGCTGCTTCAGATACTCGGTGTGTTCCTTCGCGCTGCTCATCAGTTCCTCGCGCGTTTCCCGGCCCGCCTTGGGCGCATACAGTACGCCAATCAGCGCTCCAAGTCCCAGACCCGCAAGAAACCAGCTAAATCCGCTCGACTGCTTCTCTTCCGACATGTCTTTATCTCCTTAGGAATAAACCGGATTCGCCGGACAATGTGATCCTACCGGGAAGCCCCGGCCTGTGCAATGGGGCGAAAGCGGACCCGCGCCTGATTCGCCAGGAGCTAATGCCCTCGCTCGTACAACACCTGCCCTCTCAGATGCACCGCGGAACAACTTCGGTGCCCCGTCGCCCGCCCCACGTAACCCGTGACCGTGCACTGCATACGCCGTTTCGCTGTCCCCTGTTGCCTACTGCCTGTCGCCTGCCTCGAGGTCCACCAACCTCACATCCCCGAGCGGCCTTCCCAGAAACCGGCTCCCCAGCCCGCTGAATTTTGCCACCGAATCCGTCGCGAAAAACCGCATCGTACCCGATCCCTGCCGCCCCAGGTTCAGTCTTCTGGCTACCTCAATCGCCGTCACCTCCGCAGAATCGATCACCCGCACCGGCTCCGGCACCGTCGCCTCAATCTGTCTCCGCAGCAGCGGATAGTGCGTGCACCCCAGCACCAGCGTGTCCGCGTTGAGCCCAACGCCGCGTGCTACCTCCATCAGTTCGGCCATGTAAATCCGCAACACATCCGCCGTTACCGGATGCTCGATCCACCCTTCTTCGACCAGCGGCACCAGCAGTGGACATGCTTTTTCGATCGCGCGCATTCCCAGTTCCGCGCACGCAGCCGTATACGCATGGCTCTCCACCGTCGCCGCCGTAGCGATCACCATCACATCGCGTGTCGTCGAACTCCGTCCGGCAGCGTTTGCCCCGGTTTCCACCACGCCCAGCACCGGCACCGGAACCGCCTCCCGAATCGCATCCAGCGCCAGAGCGCTTGCTGTGTTGCACGCGATCACCAGAAACTCCGCACCCTCCGCCACCAGGAATCGCGCGCTGGATGCCGCATAGCGCGCCACCGTTTCACGCGACTTCGCCCCGTACGGCAACCGCGCCGTATCTCCCAGATACAGGAAGTCTGCTTGCGGAATGCGCTCCAGCAGCGCACGCAGCACCGTCAATCCACCAACTCCCGAATCGAAGACCCCGATCTTCATCGCCCCGCTCCCCCCGCCCCCGACGGACCAGGCTGCCGCTCAGCGTCCGCCGCCAAATAAGTACGCGTGAGATCCGCATGGCCGGCCAGCGTCTCGCGCGGTTGCCCATCCACCAGAAAGTGGACCTGCGTCACCCTCGGCAGATTCGCATGCAGCGTCACCATCATCGAGAGCAGCGTCAATGTCTCCGGCTCGATGCCCGAAGGTTGAGCGACCGCCAGTGCCCCGTTCAGATCCACCACCGCCATCTGTTCCCCGTCGCCCGTTCCGTCCTGGCCCTTGCCCTGCGGCGCCGCCAAAAAATAAACATCGTTGACCCCCGTGGCCACGTTCATCGGATGAGTCGACCCGGGTGCGCGATAAGCCTCCATCAGATTCTCCAGAAGCACGCGCGCTTGTGCATTCTCATCCACTGGCAGTGGAATGTTCCGCTCGACCGTCGTCAGCGAGTCGTCCAGATCGTTGGGCACGTAGAGCGTCACCACCCTGGTTGGGTTCCCTGCGGACTCCCCCAGCGCCGCCGGCGCCGCCGCACCTTGTGCCTGCAACCGATCCTCGGCGCGATTTCGCAGCCGAATCAAAAACGCAGCCATCACCACGCTCGCCACCAGCATGGCAAAAAAAATGGATTTTTGCAGCGTGCTGATCATTACTGTTTCCAGTCGCTGCGCCACTGCTCCAGCGCCGCCGTCACTGCGTCCACCACTGACTTCTGGTATCCCGCATCCGTGACCGGACGCGCCTCCGTCACATGCCCTCCCACCAGGGGCGCCATCTCCACCGCCACCTCCGGACATGTCATGCTGTCCATCGGCTCGACCGATGCCCGCCCAAGGCTCACCGGTATCTCCGCATGCGCCAGCGCCGAATCGATCTCCGACTCCAGCTTCAGGCTCTGCGTTACATACGCCGACTGCGCCGTCTGCCACGCTAAAAACCGCGCATTCCCTGTTGCGCTCAACGAAGAAGTAAACAGATGCACGCCACTGCCCGTAGCCGTGGCATGGATCACCAGGCACGCCGCGCCTTGCGCGCGATTCGCCGTCTCCGCGCGGCTCACCGGCAAAAGATCCATGTCCGCTTGCCGCGTCGTCACCACTTCAATTCCGTGCGCGTGCAGCGTCGATCGAAGACGAGCCGACAATCCCAGCGTGATGTCCTTTTCGAGAATCCCGCCCCCGATCCGCGCCCCCGTGTCGCTGCCCCCATGCGCCGCATCCAGAACCACGACGAATCTCGGCGGCTGAAACGGCACGGGAGCGACAGGCGCGGGTATCGAAGGAACCGCCGGAGCCCGCGGCAGCTGTGGTTGCGGCGTCTGTTGCGCCCATCCTGCTAGCCACGCAACCCCCAGCGCCACCGCTTCAATCCAGCGCATAAATCGCCAGACCGCTCAGCAGCTTCGGATAAAAGTCCGTAGACTTCTGCGGCATCACTTCCCCGGCAAACGCTACTTCCCGCAACTGCTCCATCGTCACCGGATTCATCAGGAACGCCACGTTCGCCTCCCCGCGCCCCACCTGATCCGTCGCCTCCGCCGCATCCCGCAAATACCGCAGGTGCGTCTGATCTCGAATCGCCTCCTGCGATATTCCCAGCAGCTTCTCCAGTACCAGACTGTGCAGTTGCACGATATCCAGCTGCCGCTGCCGCGCAGGAATCTCTTTGAGCGCCTCCGCAATCACTGCGTTTTTCGCCGTCAGCAGGAACCACCCCTTCGCCGTCACCGCCACAAAGGCCGTTTTTGCGGATGCCCCACTCTCCGGCTGCGCGCCTTTTTGAGCGCTGAACGCTGAGCGCTGAACGCTGTCCAGCCTCCCCATCGCAGCCCCCGCATCCCGTTCCGCCAGCTCCTCAATCTCAAAATACGGCCGCGCCGCCTCCAGCAGGCGCGCTGCATCGAATCCCGCCAGCCCAAACACCACCCGATGCGTCGGCAGAATCACCAACCCCTCGGAATCCATGTTGATGAACGTCATCATCGCCGCTGCTTCCGGGTACGCCGGCTGCGCCAGCCCCCCACTGTTCCGTCCCGCGCTGTTCGCCTCGCCCGGCTCCGGAGCCTTCCCCGCCACTCGCTCCTTCGCGTAATTCAGAGCCGTTTCGTAGCGATGATGCCCATCCGCGATGATCAGCTTCTTGTCTTCCAGTCCCGTTACCAGCAGATTGATCTTCGCCGGATCGGTGACCTTCCACACCCGGTGCACCACCCCATACTCGTCCGTCACTTCGATATCCGGCAGCGTTTCCCCAGCCGCGCCATTGCCGAACAGAACCCCTTCCGCGCTGTGTGCCGGATCCGAATACAGCATGAATATCTGTCCAAAATGCGCTCTCGTCGCCCGCAGCAGATTCAACCGGTCCGACTTCGGCTTCGACAGCGTCTGCTCATGCCGGAACACCACCTCCCGGCTGTAGTCATATAGTTCCCCCAGCGCGATGAACCCGCGCCGCTCCCGTACCACGCCCTCCTGCCCCGGAACCGCGAACCGCTGCGCGTACGCAAAGACGCACGGCTGTCGCTCCTGCGCCAGAATGCCGCTCGCCCGCCACTCGGCGAAATCCCGCGCCGCATTCGCATAGAGGTCGCCCTCCTTATCGAACAGTTCCGGCATCCGCAGGATGATCCGCACCAAATTGTACGGACTCCGCTGGTAATAGGCCTGCTGCATCGCCGGCGTGATCTTGTCATACGGCTGGGTCACCACATCTTGTGCGGATACCTGGGCCAGGTTGTAGCGCAATGCGCGAAACGGATAAATTCGAGCCATAGTTGGTTTTACGTTCTCCCCGATTTTATCTTGTCGCCCGGAGCGCAACGCCACCCGCCTGATTCCCAGGGAGATACCTGCTTCCGAGGTGACCTGGCTTTTGATCTCCCCTGTTGCCTATTGCCTGTTCCCCGTCACCTGGCGCGAGATGCCTGCCGTAACCCTCATGATTCTCGCCCCCTCCCCACCGCCATTCCTGCATCGAAATTTTCACGGCTCCGACAAGAGCGCACTGCAATCGTCATCCAAACGTCAAATGCTTAATGAAGGAGGATTGGCTATTGCATCTCTCTCTTAATCGTGCCAGTATTTTCCTCACGAGAGGTACCGCCATGGCGTCCATTGTTGGGCGCGAACGCAGTGCCAACGCATCCCCGGGACCTGTACAGGCAATCTTTTTTGCCAGTCGTATTCCGCTGCTGTCACTCCTGCTCGCTCCCCTTCTCCTCCCCGCGTTCTTCGTGGTCTTCTTTGTATGTCCGGCCTTCGGCCAGGATGATCCGCTCAACGCTGTCCACATCGCGACTCCGCCCCCGGTCGCCGCAAAAGCCGATCCCTCCATCCCTCTTACCGCCGGTGCCTCTCTGCGCAGCGGCATCCAGTTCCGTGTCGACACCAACATCGTCCTAGTTCCCCTGACGGTAACGGATCCCATGGATCGGCTCGTCACCGGCCTCGAAAAGCAGAACTTCGTCGTCCTCGAAGACAATCACTCCCAGAACATCCGCACCTTTGCCTGTGACGACGCCCCGGTCTCCATCGGCGTCATCCTCGATCTCAGCGGCAGTATGAGCAACAAGGTCGTCCGTGCCCGCGGCGCCGTCCTCCAGTTCATGAAAACTTCCAACCCCCTGGACGAATTCTTCGTAATCGGCTTCAACGACCGTCCCGAACTCATCACCGACTACACTTCCTCCCCCGATGACGTCGAAGCTCGCCTCGCCACCGTCCAGGCCGGTCATCGCACCGCACTCCTTGACGCCATTTACTTCGGACTCGGAAAAATGAAGCAGGCGAAGTACCAGCGGAAGGCCCTCCTCATCGTCTCCGACGGTGGCGACAACAACAGCCGCTACACCGAAAACGAAGTCCGCTCCGCCGTCAAAGAAGCCGACACTCAGGTCTATTCCATCGGCATCTTCGATCCCGAGGCTGCCACCATCGAGGAGCGCAACGGCCCCCTCCTCCTCAACGACATCAGCAACGATACCGGCGGCCGCCTCTTCCGCGTCGACGACCTCTCGGAGATGGGCGATATCGCCACCCGCATCAGCGCCGAACTGCGCAATGAATACGTCCTCGGCTACAAAACCGACAACGCCAGAATGGACGGAAAATGGCGTAAAGTGAAGGTGAAGTTGCAGCCTCCTCCGGGTTTGCCGCAACTTACTGTGCATGCACGTACCGGATACTATGCGCCTTTGCAGTAACCGCCTCTTCCTCTGCTGCCTTTTGATAGCCGCCCCCGCCCTGGCTCTCCACGCTCAGGAGCCCGCTGCCGTACCCACAACCGCTCCGGCGCAGCCAGTCGCCGGTCCGGCGGCCCAAATCACCCCGCCCGAAGCAGCCGAGCCCTCCGCGCCCGCTGTCGTACCCTCCCCGCAGCAGCCCGAACTTCAGCCGCCGCTCGACGTCGACCACGACCCCGTCGTCTCCCCCGATGCCGCTGACAACGCCGCCGTCAGCCCCTCCCACCCCAATCCCACGCAGGAAATCAAGCGTGACCACGGCGTCTATACCCTTCGCCGCGATGTCGATGAGGTCCTCCTCGCCTGCACCGTCGTCGATCAGGACGGCCACCTCGCCCAGGATCTCCAGCAGAGCGACTTCCACGTCTTCGAGGACAACACCCTCCAGACCATCGTCTCCTTCGCCCACTCCGACGTCCCCGTCTCCCTCGGCATCCTCATCGATAATTCCGGCTCCATGCGCGACAAGCGAGCCGCCGTCAACACCGCCGCCCTCGACCTCGTGCGCGCCTCCAACCCCAGCGACGAAGCCTTCATCGTCAATTTCTCCGACGAAGCCTTCCTCGATCAGGACTTCACCTCCGACATTGACAAGCTTCGTCAGGGCCTCTCCCACATCGAGTCCCGCGGCGGCACCGCCCTCTACGACGCCGTAGTCGCCTCAGCCGATCAGCTCTCGCACGGCGCACGCCTTCCCAAAGAAGTGCTCCTCATCATCACCGACGGCGAGGACAATGCCTCTACCCTCAACCTCGAACAAACCATCCGGCGCGTCCAGGACCTGGGCGGCCCGGTAATCTACTCCATCGGCCTTCTCTTCGGCGACGAGGACAAGGGCCAGGAAGCCCACCGCGCCAGACGCGCCCTCACTCTGCTTTCCGACGAAACCGGCGGCCTCTCCTTCTTCCCCCATTCCCTCGCCGACGTCGACAACATCGCCGCCGAGGTAGCCCGCGATATCCGCAACCAGTACACCATCGGCTACCACTCCACTAAGCCCGCCGCCCAGGGCGGCTACCGCACCGTCCACGTCGATGCCAAAGCCGCCCACCACGGCAAGCTCTTCGTGCGTACCCGTACCGGCTACTACCCAACGCCCCAAACCCAGCAGCCAGCCCACAAAACCAGCGTCGCGGAAACCGCACCTCGCACACCTTAGCCGAGAATCAAGCCGGCCCCTGGGCCTGCCTTCGCAGATCGCTTTTCCTTAAACGCCTTTGGCTCGCAGTTTGCTCGTCTTCTGCTAACTATGGCTCGTTTTCTGCTCCCCTTTTTGCTCGTTTTTTGGTGGCTTCTTGCTCGCCTTTGGCTGGCCTTTTGCCCGCCTTTCGCTGGGGTTTGCTTGTCTTCCGCATGAACCCCCGGTGCCCTACTCGGTACTCGCACCCTGCACCCTCCACCCTGTACCCTGTATCTGACATGCCCCCCACCGCTACACCCTCACAACTCCGCACCGCCTCCGACATCACCGCCCTCATCGGCAACACACCCGTCCTTCAGTTGCGCCGCCTCGTCTCCTCTGACCACGCAGAGCTTTACGCCAAGCTCGAATTCCTCAACCCCGGTGGCTCCGTCAAAGACCGCGCCGCCCTTGGCATGATCCTCGACGCCGAACGCCGCGGCATCCTTCACCAAAATTCCGTCATCACCGAAGCCACTGCCGGCAACACCGGCGTGGGACTCGCCCTCGTTGGCGTCAATCGCGGCTATCGCGTCGTCCTCTTCGTCCCCGAAGGCTATGCCGAAGAAAAATGCGCCCTCATGCGCGGATTCGGCGCCCAGGTCCATCGCACACCTGAAGCCGAGGGCATGGCCGGAGCCATCCGCCGCGCTCTCGCTCTTGCCAAATCAGACACCAACGTCTGGCCGGCTCTCCAGTTCGACAATCCCGCCAATCCGCAGTTTCACCACGACACCACCGCCGCCGAGCTCTGGGAACAAATGGAGGGCCGCATCGACGCATTCGTGGCCGGAGTCGGCACCGGCGGCACCTTCTCCGGCATCGCCCGCTTTTTGAAGGAACAGAACCCGCGAATTCTCACCGTCGCGGTTGAAACCCAGGGTTCGATCCTTCAGGGAGGCGAACCCGGTCCTCATAAGGTCGAAGGCATCGGCGTCCACTTCATCCCTAATACCTTCGACCGATCGGTTGCCGACGAAATTGTCGCAGTGCCTGATACAGAAGCCTTCGCCGCGGTGAAGCGCTTAGCCGCCGAAGAGGGAATCCTCGCCGGCTCCAGCTCAGGAGCGATGGTCCACGCCGCCTGCCAGTTGGCTCGGCGTCTCGGCCCGGGCAAACGAGTGGCCACCCTGATCCCGGACTCCGCCGAACGGTACCTGTCCAAAAGCATTTTCGCCGGCGGCGTTTGATCCGCGTCCTCCTGAGTCGGGCAGCCGGACTTATGTACGCGAACATCGGCTCGCCCAGAACCCAGTCTCAGGGCAAACGGGAAACTGTTAATTCCGCTGCGATCCTCAGGCCGTTCCCAGCACATGCAGTCCTTCGACCGGTGGCGGCGCTGGCCAGAGAATATTCCCCAGAACCTGATACCGCCCTCCATAGAACAGCAGCGCGTACTGCCGAACCGCCGTGCTCAGCGGCCCGCCAACGGCGATGCATACCAGCAGCCCCACGGCGACAGCCAGCACGCCGACCAGAACCTCGAGGAAAACTCCGGCCATCGCAACTCCCACCGTCGCCCCGGAAAAGCTTAAATGGATCCCAGCCTCGACGGCGGCAACAACAACCACAAAAATAATCGCCGGAATGATCAGCACAATGAATAACCCGATCAAGGCGACGATTGGCAGCAGCAGCCGCAGCAAAGCGTAGACAAAGAACGGACCCTTTTCCGCCCTGATGCGCGCCCAAGCACCGGCCCAGGCCTGGCCCGCTGTCGCATTCTCCAGCGCATAGTGCGGCAGCATCAGATCGCGCAAGACCACGTCCACCAGAAATCCGGCGAGGATGATCAGCAGGATGATGGGAATCAGCGGCAACAGGAGAGCGAAGATCGCCGCAAAACTGGGATGACCGCCCGCCCCGACATTCTGAAACAACCCCCAAAATCCCGCCACGAAAGGCAGAGCGATCAGCGCCACCACCAGCAGGAAACAGAAACCGATCACAACGTTCAGCCAGAAGAAGCGCTTCGCCGGCTCGCGATACAGCCGCCATCCAGGCCGAATTTCTTTCACGTTGTGGATGAGGCAATGAAAGAACGCAAACCGCAGGCGTGTGATGAGGTAGTAGAGCCAAAAGCAAAGCAGGATGACCAGCAGCGACATCGCCACAAACTCCGCAATGCGCAAGGGGCTGAAGACGAAGGGCGTATAGGAGAAATCGGCTGCGTGGCTCGGGGATTTGTGGTGATTGCCAAAGCTGGACGAATTGAAATTCCCGCCGGAGCCTCCTTCGGTGAGCACCGCCACCAAACACAGCTTGAGATAGGTGCCAAGCCGGAACGGGCGGAAAAGGAAAATCCTGGTCCGCTGAATGGCGGGGGCAATTGCGTCGGCAGCAGAGAGGCGAAACATGGCGGTCCCCATCAGAGACCGATAAGTCTACTGCAAATCTGGGCGCTTCGAACGGCATTTCGGGAACAATCCTGCGAACCGCTATTGCGGCGGGTTCTGGTTCTGCTGTTTGTCGTCGTCCTTTTTGCCGAAGAGCCTTCCCCAGAAGCCGGGCTTTTTCTTCTTTTTCTGATCCTGGTTCTGGTCGTCGGCCGGCGCTTGCGCGACGACCGGTTGAGCTGGCGCAACTTTCACCGGTGGCGGCTGCTGGGCTACCCGCGCCGGAGGAGGCTGCGCCTGAGTTACGGGCCGCTGGCCGAGGCCGAAGATCTTCTGGAAGAGATTGCGCTGGTCGCCCATCGAATGGTCGCAGGTATCGGTGGGTTGCGTGCCGTCGAGAAACGCCGCCGTATAGTCCTCGGGGCACGAGTCGTCAGCGAGCAGATTCGTGTTGTCGTCGAGCCGCACCTGAACCACTCCGGCGGGCGGAACGAAATCTTTGACATCGGAGTATTGCGGCAACTTCACCGCGTTCTTCATGAAGTCTGCCCAGACGGGTCCGGCGGCGTGCGCGCCCTCGATCTTGATGTCGCTGTAGTCGTCGTTGCCGACCCACACAATGCAGAGCAGGTTGCTGGTAAATCCCGCGAACCACGCGTCGTGCTCGGTGCCGGTCTTGCCCGCGGCAGGAGCGGTAAAGCCCATGTTCCGCACTCCCGCGCCGCTGCCGTGCGGATTGTTCAGCACCTGCTCCATCATGCTGACGGTCAGGAAGGCGGCGCGCGGATCGAGCACCGGCTTCGTATCAGGCGCGTAGTCGGCGAGCACGTCGCCGTTGGGAGCCCGGACCGAAGCGAGCATCCAGGGATCGATATGCACGCCCTCATTGGCGAAAACCGTGTAGGCGCCGGCTAATTCAAGGGGAGTCGCATCGTAGGCGCCGATGGCCATCGCCGGCGTGCCGCGCGCGGACTTGATGCCTGCATCGCGGGCCAGTGCCGCGACATTGTCGAAGCCCACCATCTGCGCCAGGGCGATGGTCGGATTATTCAGCGAGCGATAGAGCGCTTCTGTAGCAGTGACGTCGCCATAGTATTTGCTGTCGAAGTCCTTCGGCGTGTAGTCCTCATTGTTAAACGTAAACGTGGTCTGCTCATCGTGCAGGATGGTGACCGGCGTGAAGACCGCACTGTTGCCATCGGGATTGGTGAGCGGCGTCCCCGCAATGGCGGTATTAAAAGCAGCCGCATACACAAACGGCTTGAAAGTCGATCCTGTGGGCCGGTGCGCGACAGCGTGGTTGTATTGGCTGATGCCATAATTGCGACCCCCGACCAGCGCCAGAACCTGGCCGGTATGCGGATCGAGCGCGATGAGAGCCACCTGCGGCGAAACGAGGGGCGGCGGCGCTTCCCCAGCCTTCAGGGCGGCGCGCACCAGACGATCATGACGAGCGGTCACCAACTCGTCAACATGCTTCATGCCAGTGGCGACCGCGTCCTGGGCGATCTGCTGCAGTTGCGGGTCGAGCGATGTGTAGATGCGGAGGCCCTGCTCGTTATAGTCGTTATCGCCAAGGCGCTGGATAAGCTGATCCCGGACCAGGTCGACAAAGTAAGGCGCCTCGCCGGCATCGAATGCGCTCGGATCAAGTTTGAGAGGCGTTGCCCTGGCTTCTTCCGCCTGGGCCTTGGTGATGGCGCCGGTTTCCACCATCGCGTCCAGCACCACATTGCGGCGCTCCAGCGCCCGCTCCGGATGGCGAAAGGGGTTCAGCCGGCTGGGGCTCTGGATTACACCGGCCAGCAGCGCGCACTCCGGCAGATCCAATTGCCGGACATCTTTGCCGAAGTAAGCCTGCGCGGCTTCGCCGAAGCCGTCGACCGAGAAGCTTCCCCGCTGCCCTAGAGGCACTTCGTTCGCATACATCTGAAAAATTTGCTGCTTGTTAAAGCGGTGCTCCAACTGAAACGCCAGCAGAACCTGGAGAAACTTGCGCTTCAGGCGCTTTTCCGGCGACAGGAAGAAGTCTTTAGCCAGCTGCATCGTCAGCGTCGAGAATCCCTGGCTGTAGCGGCGCGAGCGCATATCAGTAAGCAGAGCGCCGAAGACGCGCCCGTAGTCAACACCATCGTGCTGGAAGAAGTGGCGATCCTCGATGGAAGTGACTGCGGGAACCAGATACGGCGGCAGCTCGTCGTAGGTCACCATGCGGCGCTTGGCGTGATTCTGATCGGAGAGTCCAGTGACGAGGAGCGGCTCCAGTTCATAGGCCGCCAGCGGCTGGCCGTTATCGCCGGTGATCTCGCTGACTGCCTCCTCTGAGAAGCTTATGGTCGCGCCATCCTGCGCGTGGTAAGACTGCGGGCCCGGGTGGATCGTGATGGCGCGCGCGTTGACGGCATACGTACCCATCGGCGAAGCCGTCCCCTGGCCGTCGACCGAGTAACCGGCGTCCTCAAGCTCCCGCTCAACCTCGGAGGGTCTGAGCTTCTGTCCTGGCCGCACTTGGGGTGGGGCCGCATAAATCTTTGCCGTCTGCGTGAACAGCGGGTGCTTCAGACGCTCGTCGACAATCTGGCCGACCTTGCTCCAGTAGTAGGCGACTACCGTCGCGCCCACCAGCAGGAACGCGAAGCAGACAATGCCGGCAACGATGATCGCCTTCTTGCCGGTCACGTTGAACCGATGCGTCTGGGGGATTTTGACCTTCACTGCCAACTCGTATTTCCGCCTTCCTGCGCGATCTTTTCCTCACCCGGTGCACGGAGCGGGCCACTTCTGGGCCGCCTGAAACAAAGTGCTTAGCGCTCAGTGTGTGCCCATTCGCCGTGTTCCAGCAGACACGGCGTGTCAGCGTTGCCACGTCCTCCAGATAGCTTGCTCTGCCGGAGCGACTCCACGCTTTGTTTCATTCTCGCAGGAACCTCTCGAACTCTTCCCGCACTTCTATCCAGACGAACCTCAGTGAACATCTGTTCAGAAGAACCTTCCTGAAATCTGCCCAGACGAATCGGATGCGAAATTGACCCCTGGAGTGATGTACGTCTAGCTATCCGGGTCGGTTCCTCGGATCAACCGGCGCAGCTCCGTGGCGATGCCGGCCATCGGAAAGTCACGGGCCGAAGCCGTCGAACGTTCCACCAGCTCCACTTTGCCCTCTGCTACCTTCTTCCCCACCGTCACGCGATAAGGAACGCCAATCAGGTCCGCGTCTTTGAACTTTACCCCCGCGCGGTCGTCCCTGTCGTCGAGCAAAACCTCAAGGCCGGCAGCTTCCAGATCCGCCGCGATTTGCTCCCCGGCGGACTTGAGTACAGCGTCGGCAACATTCGTGATGGTCACGATAACGTCGAAAGGGGCGATCGCGGGCGGCAGCCAGAACCCATTGGCGTCGTTACCCTGCTCAACAGCCGCAGTCAAAATGCGCTCGATTCCGATGCCGTAGCTGCCCATGATGGGCGTCACTTCTTTGCCGTTGGCGTCGAGCACCCGCGAGCCCATCTTCTCCGTATAGCGAGTGCCGAGCTTGAAGATGTGGCCCACTTCGACGGCCTTCGCGACCTTAATGGGCTGGCTGCATTGGGGGCAGGCTTCGCCTTCGAGCACATTGCGGATGTAAGCTGCAACGGTCCACGTAAAGTCCCGGCCCGGAACGACGTTCCGGTAGTGCTGGTCGAGCTTGTTGGCGCCGCAAACCAGGTTCTGCCGACTCTCGAGGCCAGGGTCGAGGATGACGTTGAGCTTGCCGTCGTTGACAGTCTTTGCCGGGTCGAGATTCATCGGGCCGAGATAGCCTGCCGGTCCGTGCAGCCAGGTTTCCAGCTCTTCCGCCTGCATGGTGCGCAGCTCGGTGGCGCCCACGACAGCCATCAGCTTCGTCTCGTTAACAAAGTGGTCGCCACGCAGGAACGCGACCACCGGCTGCAAGCTCGATTTACCCTCGGCTGTCTTGCCCGGCACTGTCGCCATGTAAGCGACGCACTTGATATCAGAGCTGGATTCGATGCCAAAGAACTTCGTCACGTCAGCGATCGAGGCCTGACCGGGCGTGTGCACCAGTTCCGGCTTGCCGTCCCCGGTAGGCTCCATTTCCTTCACCGGCGCCAGCCGCGATGTCGCCTTCTCCATATTGGCCGCATAACCGCAGGCGGCGCAGCTGGCGATCAGGTCCTCGCCTGCGTCGGTGTAAACCATAAATTCCTGCGACTGCGACCCGCCCATCGCGCCGGAGTCGGCTTCGACGGCGACGAATTTCAGTCCGCACCGCGTGAAGATGGCGCGGTAGGCGGCGTCGTGGAGATCGTAACTGCGGTCGAGCCCGGCCTGGTCGAAGTCGAAGCTGTAGCTGTCCTTCATGATGAACTGGCGCACCCGCAGGAGGCCACCTTTGGGGCGCGGCTCATCGCGGAACTTGGTCTGTATCTGGTACCAGATTTGCGGTAGCTGCTTGTAGCTGCGCAGCTCATGGCGGGCGATGTCGGTCATGACCTCCTCATGGGTCATGCCGAGGCACAGATCGGCGCCCTTGCGGTCCTTGAGGCGGAACATGTTGTCGCCCATCAGCGTCCAGCGGCCGCTCTCGCGCCACAAATCGGCGGGATGAATGGTCGGCAGCAGAAATTCCTGCCCGATGCGATCCATCTCTTCGCGCACGATGCCGACGATCCGGTTGATGGAACGTTGCCCGAGGAAGAGGTACGAGTAAATCCCCGCGCCCAATTGCCGGATGTATCCGGCGCGGACAAGGAATTTATGACTGGCCACTTCGGCGTCTGCCGGGGCCTCGCGGAGCGTGGGGATGAAGAGTTTGGACCAGCGATGCATTCGTATTCAGGTTACAGGGTGCGGGGCTCAGGGTACAGCGCCCCGAGTTCTCTGAGTTTCCCGTCGGTCTACGTGCAATTCCGGAAGTCTCATCCACTTGAGAGACTTGCCAACCTTCACGAATGAGGGGTCAGCGGAAACGAGCGTGGCCCTGGACGCGAGGGCCAGAGAAGCGGCGAAACTATCCGCATAGGCCAGCTTGCATCGATGCTTCAGCGTCGCGGCCTCAAGCGTCCTCTTTACGTCCGCATCGATCACGATTACCACGTTCTGAAGGGCCTGAAGGTACCCAGACGCTCTCTGTTCGTCCATGTATTTGAGCAGAATGTAGAGGACCTCTCCCACGGTGATCGCAGACATGGAGAGGCTTGCCTGATTCCGTTCGGCCTGTTCGAAAAGACCGCGCAATTTTTCTCCACCATGGACCTCGCCGACGCCGAAATAGCGAAGAACAGCATTGGCGTCAAGAACGTATTCCTTCATCGCTCGTTCTCGCGTTGAAGTTCGCCACGGCGCTCTTCCTGGAGGCTCGCCTCAAGCGGAAATTCCCGCAAGCTGCCCTGCAGTGCGTATATCGCTTCGTAGGTGTTCGGCTCAAGTACGAGCCGGCCATATTCCTCCTGGAAAACGACTGTAGTCCCTTTATGGAGGCCGTATCTCTTTCGCAGCCTGGCGGGAATCACAATCTGCCCCTTCGAACTGATGACGGAAGTCGCTCGCATTGGCATAGCTCTGGCCAGGAAATGTCTTACCTCATTGTAAGACCTTTTGGTTAGGAGGTCGTGCCCATCCCGCTGCGACCCGCTCCGCGAGCGCTGCGATATCGACCGGCTTCTGCGTATCGACCTCAATCACCAGACTCAGACCAAAGGGCTCTTCATACTCCGCTATGCGATCAGGCGACATCGCTGTGAGAGCATGCGCGGGATGCTGCCGCTCGTTCCGGGCGCGTTCGCTGAAGCGTTGCGAGGCTTCTTCGCGGGGAATACGGCAATAGACTTCAATCAGATCTGTGCCCGCTTTCTCCATGAGCCCTGCCACTTTCCCGCGCTCGTAGGCGCCTTGAGTCCGAAAATTGGCTTCCAACACGACAGCCGGGCAGTGGGGCGCGAGCGCCCATAGAACCTCCATAGCAGCGGCGCCGATTCTGCGCGAGAATTCGACATCGCCCGGAGCACCCTCGAGTGCGGTGAAAAGTGTCTCCTTGATGTCGTCCTTGGTCAGAAGGGCAAAACCGAGGCGTTCCGCAAGCGGACGGGCGAGCGTGGTTTTTCCCGAGGCTGGAGGGCCGGAGACCAGGACGATTCGTTGTTTCCCTGAAGAAGCCATTGATTCTATTGAATCGCGCCGCCAGCCCTGGTGGGTCCGTATGACACGAATTAGCCATGCGCATTCTGATTCCTGGGCTCATTTGCCGATGACTGCAGCCGCCCGCTATGAAATCCTGAATCCACTTTTCCCCAGGAAACGTCGTGCGTACGACGACTCGCCGGCAGTAACCATGAGACAGTCGTACGGTGAGTGGAGGTGTTTGAAGAAGGACGGATGTATACCCCCTTTCTGATGTGCGGATACGCAGCGGCCCTCATTCTGATGCTTTTCGGTTTTCGAGGAGTACGCCGCAGCACCCCCGACCTGCCCGGCAGCCGGCAGCTCACCTGGTTCATCCTGTGCGGACTGTTCGGGGTACTGCTGATGGGTCTGCGCCCGTGGGTACCCTCCCTGCTGAGCATCGTGGTGTCGAATTTCCTGCTCTTCACGGGCGGACTGTTTCTCTACCTGGCTGCAGCCGACATTTTGGAGCGTAAATCCCGCCTCTTCCCGTGGCCCGCGGGAATCTGCGTGCTGGCGTTGCCGCCATTCGCCTGGTTCACCTGGATTCACGAAGACATCGTTGCGCGCCTGTTGATCCACGCTGTCGTGCTCGGCTCAATCTTTATCACCATTTCCGTGATGCTGTTCAGGAAGCAGCGGGACCCCGAGATGCGCCAGCCTGCTCGCGCCTGCGCATGGCTCCTGGTTCTGGCCACGTCGCTGCAGGCCGCGTGGTGGCTGTTTGAATATCGGATCGGGCCGCACGCTACAACTTTTATCCATCCGGACCTGATCAACGTCGGCTTCAGTTACATGTCCATGCTGCTGGCCCTGGCGACCGTTATCGGCCTGCTGTGGCTGGCGCTGACCGTGCATCGGCTGGACCTGAACAGGATTGCGCAAACCGATTCGCTGACCGGCCTGCTGAATCGCCGGGCCTTTGAGGATATTCTGCGCCGCGAGCTGCTGCGTAACAACCGCGACGGCGGTTCGTTGGGCATCATGCTGATCGACCTGGATTATTTTAAGCAGGTGAACGATTCGATGGGACACTTCGCCGGTGACGATGTCCTCCGGCGCATCGCCACGGTATTGCGCGACGGAACCCGGCCATCGGATGTTCTGGCGCGGTACGGCGGTGAGGAGTTCGTAGTGATGCTGCGCAACGTTGGTATCGAGGAAGCGAAGTCTGCCGCGGAACGCATTCGTCAACAGATCGCCAACCTGTCGGACTTGCCCGGAAGTGTCACGCTGACCGCCAGTCTAGGCGTAGCGGTGAGCCAGCCGAAGGAGACCGCAACAGAATTTCTGTTCCGCTCCGACGAGGCCCTCTATCGCTCAAAGCGCGAAGGACGCAACCAGGTCAGCGTTTATCGCGATCCGGATGAGGTGCAGGACCTGGAGTCTATCTACGGTCGTCGCGTTTAACTACCGCAAAGCACAAAGGCTGCGCCTTCTGGGCGCAGCCTTTTTATGTTGGCCTTTTTCTCAACGCCGAGATTTCTAGACCGCCTGCTTCGCGCAGAGCTCATTGAAGGCGCGCGAAAGCTCATCGGCGATCGCCTGGGGAGTGCTGTTCTCGATGACGAACCGCTGCATGAGGTAGACCAGCTTGCCGTCGCGGAGGATTCCGATGGCCGGCGAGGTGGGTGGGTTGCCTTCGAAGTAAGAACGGGCGCGGTCGGTGGCCTCGCGATCCTGACCGGCGAAGACGGTAATGGAACGATCCGGCGCGACGGAATTGCGCAGGGCGAGGCGCACACCCGGCCGCATCTTGCCGGCGGCGCAGCCGCAGATCGAGTTCACCACGACCATCGTCGTACCGGGCTGTGCCAACGCTGCATCGACCGCCTCCGCGGTGCGGGCTTCGGAAATTCCGGCGCGGGTCAGTTCCTCACGCATCGGGATGAGCATCACTTCGGGATACATTCGCTTGTTTTCCTCCGGGTCCTGGTCGTGAAGACCACATTTTCATTGTACGGGCCTTACCTTGCCGTGCGCCACTGTCCTCCGGCTGGCTGGCCCCTTCGCCCCCAGTCCTGTCAGGTTGACCCTCCCAATCGCCGCTGCGACAGCTCGGCGATTGACTGATATATCTCAAGTGGATGCTCCTCAGGGAACACGTTCCGCTTGCTCCGTACACAACCTTCGGCATCGGAGGACCTGCGCGCTGGTTCGCCGAATGCACGGACGAGGCATCCGTCGTTGAGGCGGTGCATTTTGCGCGGGATCGCCGGGTTCCGTTATTCGCGCTGGGCGGGGGCAGCAACGTTCTTGTATCGGATGAAGGCTTTCCCGGCCTCGTTCTTCGCGTCGCGCTGACGGGAATCGAGGAGCAGGAGAATCGCGTTCGAGTAGCCGCGGGCGAAGACTGGGACCGCTTCGTCTCTCTGGCGGTCGATCATGGCTACGGAGGCATCGAATGCCTCGCTGGAATCCCCGGCACCGTAGGTGGAACGCCGGTGCAGAATGTTGGCGCGTACGGGCAGGAGGTTTCCAATACGATTGTGTCGGTCCGTGTGCTCGATCTGCATACCATGACTTTTGCCGAATTGCAGGCAGCGGCATGCGGTTTCGCCTACCGCCGCAGCATCTTCAATTCCACCGAGCGCGGCAGGTTCATCGTCACGCGGGTGGACTACAGTTTGCGGCCCGGCGCCCTTCCAGTGATTTCTTATCCGGATCTGACGAGGCATTTTCGTCGGCAGGCCGGTAAGCCGACCTTGGCGGAAGTGGCCGCTGCGGTGCGCCAGATTCGCCATGCGAAGGGCATGCTCCTGGTGGAGGGCGAGCCCGATTGCCGCAGTGCGGGAAGCTTCTTCAAGAACCCCGTCGTCTCGCAGGCGCAGTATGACGACCTCGCTGCTCGGTCATCGTCGCCGGTTCCCTGCTTCGCGGCTGCAAAAGGGTTCGTGAAGATTCCGGCGGCGTGGCTCGTGGAACACGCGGGGATTCAGAAGGGATTCGCGATGGGGGCAGCGGGAATCTCCAGCCGGCACACGCTGGCGCTGATCAATCGCGGAGGCGCCACCGCGAAGGAGATTCTGGCGCTGCGCGATACGATTGTCACGACACTCGAAAAGCGATTTGGGATTCAACTCGAGCAGGAGCCGGTCTGGCTGGGTCCATGAGCGCCTGGAGACTATCGATAAAAGTGTGGGGGAGGTTCAAGTGAACGTTACGAGAAGGCAGTTCGCAATGGGCGCAGCTGCAACCGCGGCGATGCTGCGGACGCGCGGCGTGTGGGCCAGTCCTCTGGGACTGCCGCTTGGCCTCCAGCTCTACTCGGTGCGCGACTTTCTGCCGAAAGATTATGAGGGCACTCTGGCGCAGCTGGGAGCGATGGGCTATCGGGACGTCGAGGCGGCGGGGTTCTTCGGCCATTCCGCAGCCGATGTGAAGCAGGCCATGACGAAGGCTGGTCTCCGCTGCGTGAGCGCGCATTACACGATGGAGCGCCTGCAGCCACTCGACGATGTTCTCCAGTTCGGCAGCGCTCTCGGCCTGAATTACATCATCTGCGCATCGCCGATGCAGCGGGATCCCTCGAAGACGAAAGGACTCGGATGGGTTGCCGCACTGGAGGCGATGAGCCTGGACGACTGGAAATGGAATGCCGAACAGCTCAACCGGATCGGAGAGCGTGTGCGCGCCGCAGGCATGCAGCTCGGCTATCACAACCACTTTGTCGAATTTCATCCGCACGATGGTGGCGTGCCCTACGACGAGTTGCTGCGCAACACGGACCCCAAGCTGGTAACCATGGAGATGGATTGCGGATGGGTGGTCATCGGCGGCAAGCGGCCCGAAGACTACCTAACCAAATATCCCGATCGCTACTCGATGCTGCATATCAAGGAATTCAAAATGAAGGGCTTTAAGCCCGGGATGGAGCCAGTCTCGACGGAGATGGGGCGCGGCAGCATCGACTACACCAGCATCTTTGCCGCGGCGAAGAAAGCGCGCATCCGGCATGTCTTTGTCGAACAGGAAGCCTTCCCCGACATGCCGGCGATGGAAGCGCTCAAGGCAGACGCGGATTGGCTGCGGTCTGTCTGAGAAGTTGGGCGGGCTCTAGCGGGCCATGGCCAGGATGCCCACATTCAGCAGAATCATCAGGACCGATGAAGCGGGGATCACCATCAGCGCCTTGCGGATCCGCTTCGGATCGTCCCCGGCGATCGCGCCGATGATGTGTGAACTGACCGCGAGTCCCGCCCATCCACAGGTAATGACGATGCCGATGGCGGTTCCCGTCATGCGCGGAAAAGCGTCGCCGACAATAGCAAGGGTGGTTGGAAAAACGGGAGCCATGGAGAGTCCCGCGAGAAACACCAGCACCGCGGCGGAAGTTGGATTATTGGTCCGTAGCAGTAGAAATGTTGTAACAGCCATAGCTACAGAAGCCGCCAGCGTGATCGTGACCGGCGCAGCGCGAATCAGGACCAGCGACGCGCCGACGCGTCCGAGAAGCAGCCCCAGCGCAAATCCGAGCGACAGGATGTTCAGCGCCCGCGACTCGGGAATGCCCTGTGCGATGAGGTGGCGCACCAGCCAATTCCAGATGCCGACCTCGCAGCCAACGTAGAGGAAGAGCAGAAATCCCAGTAAAAACAGAATGGGACGGCCCAGCACGGGCCCGGCGTCCGCGAAGATGAAGCGGCCCGCGCCGGTGGGCGGCGGCATGTGTGCAACGGCCTGAATGGCCAGCGTGACTACGGTTAGGCCTGCGACTGTGTAGCAGAGGCGAACCCAGTTGCGCCTAAAAAGATTTGCGGAAATGAAGGGCGTGGCCAGGCCCCCGAGTCCAAAGAAAATGTTGACGAGGTTGAGCGCGATTCCTCGATGCGCCTCGCCAACATCGCTGGTAAGGGCGTTGGCGCCCGTCACCACGATGCCGCCACCCATACCAAGAAGGAACAGCAGCAGAACGATGCTGCGGTACCCCGCGGAACGCGGAAGCGCGAACAGGACAACAGCAATCAGCGCGAGTCCGAGGATCAGGCCGGCCTTTTTGCCGAAGTCGTCTAGCAAGGGCCCGACGCCAAGCGACGCGACCATTAGCCCCAGCGCCTGTGCGAGCGCGATCGTACCGTTCTGCCGTGGGCTCAGTTGAAACCGGCCGGAAAGATCGGGCAGGATGGTGCCCAGCATCGCGGCAATCATCCCGTAGACGAAAATCGCGACAACAGCGGCGAGGATCAGCAAAGGCGGACTCCTTTTGGTTCAATCCTGGATCGGCCAGGCAGGGCTCTCATGAAACCGGAACCTCAACCCAGGCGTGATTGCGGTTGCTCTCGAGCTCTGCCTGAAGAATGACGAGTTGGCGGAGGCCATCGGTGAACTGCGGATAATCGCGCGCTGCCTCGGGATCGCCGATCGAACCGTAAAAACGTCGAAACACCTGCTTGAATGTGTCGTCGTAGCCCTCGCTGTGGCCACCGGGCAGATCGGCGAAGCCGCGCGCCGCGGGTTTGAGAAGCGAAGGGTCTTTCACGATGATGCAGTTCGCGCTGTTGCGATGGCCGATCCACAGCTCGTCGGGCCTCTCCTGATCCCATGCGACACCGGATTTCGTCCCGTAAATCTCAATGCTGAGGCGGTTCTTGCGGCCGGCTGAGACCTGACTGGCCGTCATCGCGCCGCGCGCGCGATCACCCAACCGGAAGACAACAGCGCCAAAATCTTCTGTATCGATAGGGGTGTCGACGGTTTCTGCAGCGGAGGCCAGCTTGTTGGCGAAGGTTTCGACCGGCCCTTTGGGCTGCTTGCGGGTCTTGTACACGGTATTCAGGTCAGCACACAGCGAGCTCACGCGCCGCCCGGTGAGATGCTCTGCCATATCGAACCAGTGCGAACCGATGTCGGCCATACAGCGGGAGGGCCCGCCGTCTTTGGAGTCGACCCGCCAGTTCCAATCGGTGTCATAGAGGAGCCAATCCTGCGAGTAGGTGCCCTGGACCACGAGAATTTCTCCAAGGTCGCCGGCCTCGCGCATAGCGCGCATCTGCTGCACCATCGGATAGTAGCGCAGATTGTGACAGACACAGTTACGTACTCCCTTTTGCGCGGCCAGAGCGGCGAGTTCCTCGGCCTCTTCCGCGCTGATGGCCAGCGGCTTCTCGCACAGAACGTGCTTGCCGGCCAGAAGCGCAGCTTTGGCCATAGGAAAGTGCTGTGCATTGGGTGTGCAGATGTGGACGGCGTCGATAGAAGGGTCGCGCAGAACCTCATCGGCCTCCATGCGGGGAATGTCGAAGGCGGAGCCCAGCCTTTCTGCTGCCGCGGTGTTGCGTCCGGTAATTGCAGCAACATCGACGTTCTCAACGCGACGGAGAGCCTCCAGATGCACGCGGCCCATGAATCCCGTGCCGAAGACGGCAGTGCGAATGCGTTTCGTCATCGATGACAAATGCCCCCTGCTCTAAATCTCATACCCACCACGCCGCTCCCGGCTGTTCGCGCACAACCAGTTCGTTCAGGAACGCCGCGGCCTTCGTCAGGCCCTCTTCGGCCGAAAGCAGCGAGTCCTCGTGCTCGATCGATAGAACATTGTCGTAGCCGTACATGCGGAGCGTCGAGATGAACTCCTTCCACCACTCCGCGCCGTGACCGTAGCCACAGGTGCGGAAGATCCAGCCCCGGTGTCGCTCGTCGGTGTAGGGCTTCGTGTCAAGCACTCCGGTTCGCGGCAGGTTCGCCGGGTAAAGCTGCGTGTCTTTTGCATGGACGTAAAAGACCGCGTCGCCGAGGACGCGAACAGCGGCGATGGGATCGATGTTCTGCCAGAAGAGATGGCTGGGGTCGAGATTCGCTCCGACCGCCGGGCCGGCGATGGAGCGCAGCCTGAGCATCGTTTCCGGAGAGTAGACCACGAAGCCTGGATGCATCTCGATGGCGATGCGGACCCCGTGATCGGCAGCGAACTTACCGTGCTCAGTCCAGTAGGGCGTGACGACTTTGTCCCACTGCCACGCGAGAACATCGAGGTAATCCGGCGGCCAGGGACACGTCACCCAGTTGGGAGCCTTCGCCTCCGGCGAGTCGCCGGGGCATCCCGAAAAATCGACGACCACCGGTACGCCGAGCTTTTCAGCCAGCTGGATGGTCTTGCGACTGACTTCGCGATCGTGCGCGGCGCGGGCTGGGTCCGGATGCAGCGCATTGCCATGGCAGCTCAGCGCGCTGATCGAGACGCCATGATCGGCAAGAACCTTGCGAAAGTCGTCGAGTGCCTTCGAGTCGTCGAGCATGGTGAGCTCGCAATGGGCGTCGCCGGGGTAATTCCCTGTCCCCAGCTCGACCGTGTCGATGTGAAGAGCCTTCAGCTTGTCGAGAACCGCGGGCAGGGGCAGCTGCGAGAGCAGTGGGGTAAAGACGCCGACTTTCATGCGTAACAGGGTACAGGGTACAGGGTGCAGGGTGCAGATAGGTTCCAGGACACAGGGCACAGAGGCTCAGAAAAGCGAGGCCGCATGCGGGCGCGAATGCCTCGAGATCGGGCGTCTCGCAAAACGGGACAGCGCTGCTCCCGCCGCGCAGAAAATGAAACCCATGGACGCAATCCGGTTCAGGGAGGGCGCGGCGGGCTGGGATGAAGTCAGTCTCGGCGAGGTGATGTTGCGGCTCGATCCCGGCGAGGGACGTACCCACACCGCGCGCCACTTTCAGGTGTGGGAGGGCGGCGGCGAGTACAATGTCGCGCGCGGCCTGCGGCGCTGCTTCGGCCTGCGGACCGCCGTAGCCACCGCGCTCGCAGATAATCCCGTGGGGCGCCTGGTTGAGGACATGATCCTCCAGGGCGGCGTCGATACTTCCCTGCTCCGCTGGGTTCCATATGACGGCGTTGGCCGTACGGTTCGCAATGGGCTCAACTTTACGGAGCGCGGCTTCGGACTGCGCGCGGCGGCCGGTTGTTCCGACCGCGGTCACACGGCGATCTCCCAAGTCCCCACGACGGCGTGGGACTGGGACGACATCTTTGGCTCGCATCACGGAGCGCGGTGGTTTCATACGGGCGGAATCTTCGCCGCGCTTTCGGAGTCCACCCCAGCCGTCGCAGTCGCGGCGATGGATGCCGCACGGCGCCATGGAACGCCAGTGTCTTACGACCTGAACTTTCGCGAATCGCTTTGGAAGAGCATCGGCGGCACGGCGAAAGCGCAGGAGGTCAATCGCGAGCTGGTCCGCAAGGTGGATGTGCTGCTGGGCAACGAAGAAGATTTTTCGGCAATGCTCGGCATTTCGCTTCAGGGCGTGAAGGAGGACTTCGGCGAGCTGCCCGTAGCGAGTTACGAACAGATGTTGAAGGACGTGGCCGCCGCGTATTCCAATCTCAAACTGATCGCCACAACGCTGCGAACCGCCCACACCGCGACGCGCAATGCCTGGGGCGCTATGGCTCTTTATCAGAGAGAGACCGTGCTGGTCCCGCAGCGGGACATTGAAATTATGGATCGCGTAGGCGGAGGCGACTCGTTCGCTTCGGGGCTGATTTATGGAATGCTCGCCGGTAAGCCAATAGAGTGGGCGCTCCGCTGCGGTGTGGCGCACGGAGCGCTGGCCATGACGACTCCCGGCGACACCAGCATGGCGACGCTGCCCGAAGTGGAGCGCGTGATGAAGGGCGAATCGGTGCGAATTGCGAGGTAGCCGGTAGCCAGTAGCCAGTAGCCAGTAGCTGCGACGTTAGGGATGGGAACCGGGATGCACTCAGCAACAACCAGGGAATGGATCGAGCGAGTTGGGATTGTGCCCGTTCTGCGCGCTCGTTCGGAGCGTGAAGGGCACGCCCTGGTTGAGGCGCTGGTTGCGGGCGGCATTACCGTGATCGAAGTAACGATGACGGTGCCGGGCGCCGTTGAGTTGCTGCGGGCTCTGAAAAGGGAGTTCGGCAACGAGTTGCTGCTGGGGTCCGGAACGGTGACCGATGCGGGACAGGTGACAGCGACCATCGATGCCGGCGCGGAGTTTGTAGTCAGTCCCAGCTTTCATCCTGAAGTGGTGCAGAAAACGAAGGAGCTGGGCAAGCTTTCGATTCCAGGCGCGCTGACGCCGACAGAGGTGATCACGGCTTGGCGGGCGGGCGCGGACTACGTAAAGATCTTTCCCTGCTCGGCGGTCGGTGGCGCACCTTATCTGAAGGCTCTGCTCGCGCCCTTTCCGGAGCTGCGGCTGATTCCGACCGGCGGCGTAACGCTGCAAACGGCAATGGATTTTTTGAAGGCCGGTGCGCGGGCGCTGGGAGTGGGGACAGACCTCGTGAATCCTGCAGCGATCGCGGAAGGCAAGCCGGAGATGGTTACGGCGACAGCGCGGGCTTACATCGAGATTGTTTCGAAGTTTCGCTGACCCAAAAACGACGCGTTGAGCCGGTCCCCGTCGCCGATTGGGAGCCGATACAATGGCGGCCATGGCCGTGAAGAAGCTGGCGAAGAAGTCCGCGAAGAAAACAGGGCAAAAAACCTCGAAGGGTCCTCTTACAGCGGCCCCCGCCAAAAAAAAGACAGGCAAGACAACCGGCCTCGAACTGGATCCCACGCGCATCGCGGAGTTGCTACGCCGTCTCCAGGCCGCCTATCCGAATGCCGAGTGCGCTCTGCACCACAGGAGCCCCTGGGAACTGCTGGTGGCGACGATTCTCTCAGCGCAATGCACGGATGCGCGCGTCAACATGGTCACCCCTGAGCTGTTCCGCAAATTTCCAACACCCCCCGCCTTTGCCGAAGCGTCCCTGCCCGCCATCGAAGAGGAGATTCGGTCGACTGGCTTCTATCACAACAAGGCAAAGTCGATTTCGGGGGCAGCGAAAAAAGTGGTCGGCGAGTTCGGCGGCAAAGTTCCTGACACCATGGAGCAGCTGCTCACGCTGCCCGGCGTAGCGCGGAAGACGGCCAATGTTGTGTTGGGCGTCGCCTTCAAAAAGGCAGAGGGAGTCGTCGTCGACACGCACGTGCTGCGGCTGTCGCACCGGCTGGGGCTGACGCGGGCGGAGGATCCAAAGAAGGTGGAAGAGGATCTGATGCGGATCATCCCAAGAACCCGCTGGATCGCTTTTTCGCACGAGATGATCCACCACGGCCGCCAGATTTGCATCGCGCGCAAGCCGCGTTGCGTGGAGTGTCCTCTGGAGACGCTGTGCAATGCTCCGGACAAGACGTGGAGCAGCCACTAAAGAGCAGCCGGGAGCTGGGGGCCAATCAAGAACAGCGACGGCTACAGGCTGCGGGCTGCTGGCTCGGATCACAGGAAATCGGTTTTGCGGGACTGGACGAAGAAGGTGAGGGCGAGAATCAGAGCCGCGACGAGGAACTCGGCGAGGAGAATGGTGCAGGAGGCCGCGGTCCAGTGCACGGACATGCCCCACATTTGCGGGGCGATTCCACGTGTGTGTGCGAAGACGTAGCCCAGAATATTGAGACCGAGGCTCGAGCAGAGAATGGCGACGGTCAGCCATGCCTGGGATTCGGTGATGACGCCCGCGGCGATGATCAGGCAGGTGGTGACGAGCATTTCCACCGCCATGATGGCGATGAAGGGGATGAGGCCGTGGGTGGCGCCAGGCAGAAGCAGAATCCCGAGCGCTCCGGCGGTGATGGCCAGCCAGGGAATGAGAAAGATGATGAGGTTGGCGAGGATTTTGGCGGCGGTGTATTCGCGCCAGGAGACGGGCAGGCTCATGATGAAGGCGAGTGTCTGCTCCTTGCGCTCGTTAATGGTGGTGACGACGGCCAGTTGCGCGCCGACGCCAATGATGACCATACAGAGCAGGATGATGCTGAGGAGGAAAGCAACCTGCTTACCGGTTAGGACGATCGCCAGCGAGGCGAGACCAGCGGGAATGGAGCCGATGATCATCCAGCGATTGAGGTACCAGTCTTTGAGGATGAGGCGGCGGACCATAGCGTAGTTAGTTCGGGCGTAATTGGTGGGTGCGGAGTTCATGCGGGCTGCAGCTCCCTTCTGCTCTGAACGTTGGCGACGAAGATTTCTTCAAGGGTCATGGAATCGATGGACTGCACGGTAGCGCCGCGATCCTGGCAAAGCGAGACGACCGCAGGATCGAAGTGGTTGGTGATCAGGACGGGTAGGCGTTCGGTGCCGCCGACTTCGACGATGCCGGGAAATTGCGGCAGGACGGCGCTGGGCGGAACAACGAGGCGGACGCGGCGCCAGCGGTCGAGCAGGTCTTCCTTTTCTTCGAGGGCGATGATGCGTCCGCGGTCGATGAAGGCGATGCGGTCGGAGATCTGCTCGACGTCGAGTGTGTTGTGGGAAGAGAAGAAGATGGTGCGGCGCTCGTCGGCGAGGACGGCCATAAGCTCGGCGAGGACTTCGCGGCGAGCAACGGGATCGAGGCCGGTGGTGGGCTCGTCGAGGAGCAGCAGGCGGGGCTGGCGGCCGAGCGCGAGCAGAAGGGCGGCTTTGACGCGCTGTCCGTGGGAGAGGCCTTTGATTTTCTGCTCCGGCCTGAGGTCGAAGCGGCGGACCAGGGTGTCGGCGTAGGACTGGTCCCACTGCGGGTAGATGGAGGCAATGAAATTCATGTGCCATGCGAGGGTGGCTGAGCCGTAGAGACGCATGTCTTCGGAGACGTAGCCGATGTCGAGCTTGGCCGCGGTCTGCTCGGCGGGCATGGCGTGGCCGAGGACCTGAACGGAGCCGCTATCCTGACGGACCAGACCCATCAGGATGCGGATGGTGGTGGACTTCCCTGCTCCGTTGGCGCCGATGAAGCCGAGGATGCTGCCGACAGGCAAATCGAGGCTGATGTTATCGAGCAGGAAGTGCGGGTAGCGCTTGCTCACACCTTCGAGGCGAACGCAGACGTCGTTCATTGGGACTCCTTCAGGGACTTCGGAGAGACGGGTCGCGCGTCGTCGACCTCGTCGAGTGCTTTGCGGAGGCGCGAGACGAGTTCGCGACCGCTCATGCCGATGGTGGTTCCGAGGCGGGCGGCTTCTTCCAGATGGACGGATAATTTCTGCTCGTAGAGATGAGGACCGACAGCGATGCCGGTGGCGACGAATGAGCCTTTGCCGTGCTGGGTGACGATAAGCCCCTCGCGTTCGAGTTCGAGGTAGGCGCGCTTGACGGTGATCACGCTGACGCGGAGATCGACGGCAAGCTGGCGGATGGAGGGGATCTCGTCGCCTGCCTTCCATTCCTCGACAGCGATTTTTTGTTTGATCTGGTCCATGATCTGTTGGTAGAGAGGCCCGCCGGTCTGCGAAAGAACGATACTGGAGGGGCCACTGTGCATAATGGATATTCTGAGTATATACAGTCAGCGCAGGATGTCAAGGCTGGGAGACGGGGGTTGGGGCCTGGAGCTGGGAGCGCCCGGCCGGAAGCTCAAAGCTGATTGCCGGCGGCTTCGGTGCTAGACTTCCGGGGGTTGTTGCGGCGCTTTTGACGCGGCGCGAACGCGGTTGGGCTTCTGGAGGCTCATGATGACCGGTGTTTCTTCGGGTGCGGGTTTCTTTTCGCGGAGACGTTTTCTGCAGACGGCTGGAGCAGCGGCAGTATATTCGGGCAGCGGCTGGGCTCGCGCGGCGGCCTCCGATCGCATCACCATCGGCGTGATCGGCTGGGGCATGATGGGTCCGGCTAATACAAAGGCGTTTTTGGCTCAGCCCGACTGCCAGGTCGTTGCGGCCTGCGATCTGGACAAAAATCACCTGCAGGCAGCGCTCGACACCATCAACAGTCACTACGGCAACCAGGACTGCAAAGGCTACCACGATTATCGAGAGCTGCTGGCGCGAACCGATATCGACGCGGTGATGATCGCCGTTCCCGATCACTGGCACGCCATCATCGCTACCGAAGCCGCTAACCGGAAGAAAGATATTTACGGTGAGAAGCCGCTCGCCCGCACCATCTTCGAGCAGCAGGCCATCGTGAAGGCCGTCGAGAAGAACAACATTATCTGGCAGACCGGTTCCTGGCAGCGTTCTCTTCCCTCCTTCCACAAGGCGGCGGAGATCGTTCGCAACGGGATGATCGGCGATGTGACACACGTCGAAGTAGGCTTGCCCGGCGGCCATCATGATTTTCCGGGAACCTTGCCGGCGTTAATGGAAAAGCTGGCCTCCCTGCCGGATAAGCCCGAGAGCCCGGCGCAAATCGTGCCCGGGACGCCGGCGTGGGACCTCGCCGTCTCCGACCCGCCCGCGGACTTCGACTACGACATGTGGATTGGCCCGTCGAAGATGGAGCCGTATATCGCGGTGCGCGTCTACCAGAACTGGCGCTGGAACTACAACACCGGCGGCGGCCAGCTGCTGGACTGGATCGGTCACCACGGCGACATTGCCCACTGGGGTCTTGGCTTCGATCGCACCGGCCCTTCGGTGGTTGAAGGGCATGGCGAGTTTCCCCCCGCGAACGCCATCTGGAACACTGCGACCAAATACACCATCGAGTGCCTCTATCGAAAGGAAGTCACCGGTTACCCCGTCGACGTGACGATGACGATTGCCGGCGGTTCTCCGGCGATCGCGATGGGTACGAAGTGGATCGGCAAAGACGGGTGGGTGTGGGTCGATCGCAGCGGATTCGACGCCTCGAATCCGGAGTGGGCGAAGGCGGACTCGCTGCCCGCTTCGGACCGGAGAGTCCAGCTCACCGTTTCCCAGGAACACAGGCGGAATTTTCTCGACAGCGTCAAATCGCGGAAGCCAACCATTACTCCTGTCGAAACCGCGCACCACTCCACCATCCCCGGCCACCTGGGGCTGATCTCTATGATGCTGAGCCGCAGGATCGAATGGGACCCGGTGAAGGAAACCATCGCCAACGATGGGGCGGCCACCGCATTGTTGTCGCGGCCGTATCGCGAACCCTGGAAGCTGGCCTGAAACCCCGCGGGACCAAAACGGGCCAGGACCTGCGGCCATGGCCCGCATTGCTTCGCGCTATCGAAACCCGGACTATTTGGATTTCAACAGCGCTTTCGCTCCATCCAGATGCTTTTGGAGCACCGGCAGAGCGGTCTGTGCGTACGTCTTGATGGCTGGGTTCTGCGCGTCCGCGGCTTCCTTTTTATAGATCGCGATGGCTTTGGTGTGTCCGGCGATCATTTCCTGAACGTATTTGTGATCAAAGGCAGCGCCCTTCAGCTTCTGGAACGGGTCGATCATTGCCTTGTTATGCTCGGTGTCGATCGCGTTCGGCACGGTCAGGCCCGCCTGTTGTGCGGCAGTCCACAGCTGACCGTAATCCTGCGTGTGATCGGTGGTCAGCATCTGCCCGTAGTCCTTCACGCCCTGGGAAGCAGCCACCGATTGGGCCAGCTGTCCAAGGTTTGCCTCCACCATGTCGGTTTCGGCGGCAAAGGTGACAAATTGCTGGTCGCTCATCTTTTGAGCGAATACTGAAAGAGAGCACATAGCGAAGCAGCAGACGGCAGTAAGTATTCGTTTCATTCGTTGTCCTCCAACAATTCGTTGGATGCGCCCGAGACAATTCATAGACAAATTCATTCAGGTCAGGTCGCGCCATTTGGCGCGGATACCGCGCGGAAGAGTACAGCGGCAAGCCGGCGCGACTTATAATCGGCATGTCGTGCAGGAAGCTTTTCGCCGATCTCGCGCACTTGGTGTCCTGGTGGCCGGGGCAGCGTGCCTGTTCGTAGCGGTGCTTGCTCAGGAACCTTCCGCCGCCAAGCCTTCTGAACCGGCCGAGGTCCACGGTCGCCTGCTGCTCGTGCTTCCCTTTGAGAACCGCACCGGGAACGCAAGCCTGGACTGGATGGACGAGGCCTTTCCCGACGTTCTGAACCGGCGGCTCAACTCGGCTGGCTTTCTCACCATCAGCCGCGGCGATCGGCTCTACGCCTTCGACCATCTGGGTTTGCCGCTCAACCTTGAGCCGACGCGAGCCACCGCCATTCGGATAGCGCAGACGCTCGATGCCGACTATGTAATTTACGGTCACTACGCTATAGCGACAGGCCAAGCAACCACTCAGCAGCCGAACCAGATCACGGCGGATGCCGAAGTCCTGGATGTATCCGCGTTGCGCCTGGGCCCGCCGATCGAAGAGCAGGGTGAGTCGAACGGGTTGCTGGGCATGATCGACAGCCTCGCATGGCGAGTGACGCGACAACTCGACCCTCGCTATGCCGTGGAAGAGCAAACATTCGTTGCTGCTGACAAAAACCTCCACCCCGACGCCTTTGAAGATTACATCCGCGGGCTCGTGGCAGAGAACTTGCCCCAGAGCATTCAGTATTTGCGCGATGCGGTGAAGCTCGATCCGGACTTCGCCGCGGCATGGCTGGCGCTGGGCCGAGCGTACTTCAGCAACCAGGAATACGAGCAGGCCGCAGCCACGCTGGGGCGTTTGCCAAAGGACGACCCGAATGCGCTCGAAGCCGATTTCTACCGCGGCCTGGCCTGTTTTTTCACCGGGAACTACCGCGAGGCCGAGGACGCATTCGCGTTTGTGAGCATGCGCCTGCCTCTTCCCGAGGTCGTGAATAACCAGGGGGTGGCGGCCAGCCGGCGAGGCAAGGACGCGGGCGCGCTCTTCCAGCAGGCGGTCGCCGCCGATCCTCGCGATCCGGATTATCACTTCAACCTCGCGGTCGCCCTCGCACACCGGAACGACACCGAAGGAGCCATGCGCGAGTTGAATGAGGCGCTGGCTCTGCGTCCGCAGGACACAGAGGCGCAGGCCTTTGCCGATCATTTGAAGGTTCCCGGCGTGGCGAAATCCAACCCTGACCCCGGGCACGCCGTTGCGGACACGCAGGGGCCGCTCGAACGAATCAAGCGCGGCTACAGCGAGGCGGGCTTCCGCCAGGCCGCCTTCGAGATGGAGCAGGTACAGCAAATGCGACTTGCCTCAATGCCGCCCCCACAGCGCGCGGCGGAACTGGTCCGCGACGGCGATCAGTTCTTTCAGCGGGGGCTGGTACTGGAGGCCGAACGGGAGTATCGTGAGGCTCTGGAAGCCGATCCCGCGTCGGCCCTGGCCCACGCCGGCCTGGCTGCGGTACGCGAGCGGGATGGCGACGCGGATGCGGCCCGCCAGGAAGCACATGCCTCCATCCAGCTAACGCCTAACGTGCCCGCGTATCTGGTGCTGGCACGGCTCGATCTGGGGGCCAACCAGTTGAGCGCGGCTGCGGGCGATGTGGGCGATGCCCTTAAGGTGGATCCCGCTAACGCCAATGCCAAAGGCATGAAGCTGGCGCTGGAACGGCGAGGACAGGCAACCCCATGAGAACAGGAATCGGCATTCACCACTCGCAGTTCAAAAGCCGCCACAGGCTGAGTGCGAACCGCGATTCAGGATTAGCGATCAGGCACAGTGGTCTCCTGGTGGGACTGGTCTTGTTGCTGCTCTTCTGCCTGCTGGGCCCGTGCACGGTCGCCGCCCAGACCAGCCAGGCCAACCCCCAAGTCGTTGTTCTGCACCTGGACGACACCATTCAGCCCATCAGCGCGGACTACCTCAAGCGCGGCATCGATAAAGCCGCCGAGCTCCACGCCCAAGCCATTCTGGTGGAGCTGAATACCCCGGGAGGGCTCCTCGATTCCACGCGGACCATGGTTGGAGACATCCTCGCTTCTCCGTCACCGGTGATTTTCTACGTCGCTCCATCCGGGAGCCGCGCCGGTTCAGCCGGCTTTTTCCTTATGGAAGCTGCGGACATCGCAGCCATGGCGCCAGGAACCAATGCCGGCGCGGCCCACCCGGTCGTCGAAATGGGCAAGATCGACGACACCATGAAGCAGAAGATTCTGAACGATACGCTGGCGTTTCTGCGCTCGTATGTGTCGATGCGCGGGCGCAATGTCGATGCGGCCCAGGATGCTGTGCAAAACTCCAAGTCGTACACGGACCAGGAGGCGCAGAACCTCCATCTGATCGACGTGATCTCCCCCGATGAGCGCGCGCTTCTCAACACCGTTGACGGACGCACCGTGAAGCGCTTCAACGGCACGATGCAGACTCTCCACACCCGCGACGCCACCCTGACTGCGGTCGATCCAACCATTCGCGAGCAGATTATGGATCGCCTCATGGATCCAAATCTTGCCGTGCTCATCCTGTTAGCCGGAGCGCTGCTGATTTATCTCGAATTCAACACGCCGGGAACCATTATTCCTGGCGCCCTGGGGACGCTCCTCGTGCTGCTGGCCCTCTTCTCGCTCAACCTGCTGCCGGTGCGGTACACATCCCTCGGTCTGATGGTCGGCGCGCTCATCCTGATGGTGCTGGAGGCGAAGTTTCCCAGCCACGGCATTCTGGCCGCAACGGGAACAGTCGCCCTGGTACTCGGAGCCCTTACCCTCGTTGCCGGACCCATCCCCGAAATGCGTGTGCAACTGGCGACAGCCATTGCGACAGGTGTGGCCTTCGGCCTGATCACAACCTTCCTGGTGCGCATTGCGATGATCGCCCGGCACAACAAGGTGCTGGTTGGGCCCGAGGCGCTGGTTGGAGCCGTCGGCGTCGCGCAGCAGGAGCTATCCCCGCGCGGGCAAATCATCGTGCATGGCGAATTGTGGGTGGCGGAATCGGACGCGCCCATTGCCGCGGGAGAAAGCGTGCGCGTGCGCGGCGTGAATGGGCTCAAGCTGCTGGTGGAACCGGTACACGAGCGTGTTACAGCCTGATATTGCGCGGGCTTTGCCGCAATGGGTGCGATACAATCGCAGGCGGGCGTAAGGGGCCCCGGTTATGGGATATCCCGTTCTGATCTTTATCGCGATTGTCATCCTCTATCTGCTGAATTCCATCAAGATTTTGCGCGAGTATGAGCGGGGTGTCATTTTCCGCCTCGGCCGCGCCCTGCCCCAGCCCAAGGGACCCGGAATCATCCTCGTCTTCCGCCCGCTCGATCAGATGGTGCGCGTTTCTCTGCGCCAGGAAGTGATGGAGGTCCCACCCCAGGACGTAATCACCCGCGACAACGTCACCATCAAGGTAAACGCCGTCATCACCATGCGCGTGCTTGATCCGGGCAAGGCCGTCATCGAGGTTACGAACTACGTCTACCAGACCTCGCAGTTCGCCCAGACCACGCTGCGTTCGGTGCTCGGCGAGGTCGAACTCGACGGCCTGCTCTCCCACCGCGACGCGCTCAACCAGCGTATCCAGACCATCATTGACCAGCGAACCGAACCCTGGGGCGTCAAGGTGGTCAGCGTCGAGGTCAAACAGGTTGATCTGCCGGACACCATGCTCCGCGCCATGGCCCGCCAAGCGGAAGCCGAACGTGAGAAGCGATCGAAGATCATCAATGCCGAAGGCGAATTCATGGCGGCGCAGAAGCTGGTTGAAGCCGCCAATCTGCTGGCCGAACAGCCCGTCACCCTGCAGCTAAAATATCTGCAAACGCTCACCGACATCGGAGTAGAGAAGAACACGACCATCGTCTTCCCGCTCCCGATGGAGTTGATCTCGCTTCTGGGGCATGGGTTACCTCCAAAGACACCCCCAACGCCACCTGAATCGAAATAGTGGGTTCTCATCCCCGAGAGGCTCTCTATGGCTTTTTTGTTCGACACGGGAGAAGAGCAGGAAACCCGGAAATCCAGGCAGGCCGGGGCTCTCGGCCGTGCAGTCGGCACCGATACGGAGATTGCCCTCGGAACCCGATCCCTGCTGGGCATTTTCTTCGGCCTGGTGCTCATCTGCGCTGTCTTCTTTGGGCTGGGCTACTCGGTAGGACGCGGCGGCGGTTCCCGCATCGCCGTTCAAACCGCGACCGAAGCGCCTGTTACGGCGGATAGCCACCTCAGCAAGCCGTCCGCACAACAGAGTCTTACCCCGGTGGAACCGCCGCCCACCGACAGCGATCAGGGAACTCCCGCAGCCGCGGCCTCCGAGCCTGGCTTGCAGCCGGTCAGCTCGCCCGCTCACACTCCCGCACCCGCGCCCGTATTGATGCAGCCGGTTACACCAGTCCCGTCCCAGCCTCGCGTCGTATCAGCCGCTAAACCAGCCGCAGCCGCAGCACCACCCGCAGCCACCCAGACTTTCATGGTGCAGGTTGCGGCAGTACGCATCTCCCAGGACGCCGACATCCTGGTGGACGCCCTTAGGAAGCACGGTTACAGCGCGAGTGTGCGAAAGGAGCCCCAGGATCAGCTGCTGCACATCCAGCTGGGGCCATTCGCCACCCGCGCCGATGCTTATTCCATGCGCTCCCGGCTGTTGGCCGACGGCTACAACGCGGTCGTGAAATAGCTAGCCCCGCATCCACTCCGGCAATCCCGACGCGATGGCCTCACGCACAGCGGCCATCAGTTCTTCGCGCGAGCCATAATCGCGCGGCATGATCGGCGGGTGGAAGACAACATGCGCCGTCCCCGGATAGACTTTCATGCTGCCCTTCTTCATCATGCTTTCTGTCCCGCAGATCGAAACCGGGACAACAGGAACGCTGGATTCCATCGCCAGATAAAACGGGCCCTTTTTAAAGGGCTGAAGCCGCCCGTCGCGAGAGCGGGTGCCCTCAACGAAAGAGAGCACGTGAACACCAGACGCCAGAACGCGCGTTGCCTCCTCCACGCTCTCCGCGGCGCTTTCCACTCGTCCATCCCGCTCCACAGGAATGTAATCTGCGCGTTTCATCCCCCAACCCAGAATCGGGATCTTCATCAGCGAGCGCTTCAGGAAGGCCGCGCTGCGCTCCGGCAACAGCGGGATGAGAATCGGCGGATCAAGATTTGAGATGTGGTTGGACAGAAAAATGTAATGCTCCGATGGATCGAGGGACTTCTCCCAGAAAACCTCCGCACGAATACCGGCCAATCGCAGCCCTGAGCGAACCACCCATAGTGCCCCGCGGTAGAGCGGCAGCACATTGTTGCTGAGGATGACCCATGGGATGGTGACCAACGCGACGGGAATACCCAGGATGAACCACGCGGAAAACAGCAGAAGCGCGGCAAACATCGATCAGCCCTTGCGCGCCCGACGTTCGAGCGCGGCAGGCAACTTCTCGTAGATGCCGTCGAAACCGCCGTTCGAGAGGATGGCGACCACATCTCCCGATTCGAGACGCGGCGCCAGATTTGTAACAATGGCGTCGGCATTTGCAAGAAGTACGGCATCGCGGCCCGATTCGCGGAGAGAGGCGGCCACGTTTTCCGGATGCAGCCGCTCCCCTTCCGGAATCTTCTCCGAGTGAAAGACCCCGGCCAGAACGACGCGGTCGGCGAGCAGGAGACTCTCCACCAGTTCACGCTCGAAAATATTGCGGCGCAGCGTGTTCGAACGTGGCTCGAGAACCGCCCAGAGCCTCCGCCCCGGATACGCCGAGCGCAGCGCGCGCAATGTTTCGCGTATCGCCGTCGGATGATGCGCAAAGTCGTCGATGATCGTGATACCGCCGACCTCGGCGCGCACTTCGAGACGCCGCCGAACACTGCGGAAGGTCGCGAGCGCCTCGATGATCGGCTCGCGGGCAATCCCCTGTCCCGCGGCCAGGGCTGCGGCGGCCGTGGCATTGAGAGCGTTGTGCTCGCCGGCAAGGGGCAGGGTGAGCTCACCCCATGGCTGACCTGCGCGCAGCACCTGCCAGCGGCTTACGCCCTCCTCAAAGCGAAAATCGGTGAGCCGCCAGGCGGAGCTGGGCAGGAATCCGTAACGCTCAACGTTACACATTGCTTGGCTCACGCACTCGGAAACATTTTCGGATCCGTCAAAAGCCACGATGCGCCCCCGGCGCGGCACAAGATTCACCAGGCGCTTGAACGCCGTTTTCACCGCTCCCAGGTCGCTGTAAATGTCCGCGTGATCGAACTCCACGTGGGTCAGGATGAGCGCGTCCGGAAAGTAGTGCATGAACTTCGGCCCCTTGTCGAAGAAGGCAGTGTCGTACTCATCGCCCTCGATGATGAAGGGCCGCCCATCGCGCAGTTGAAAGCTGGTGCCAAAGTTTTCAGCTACACCTCCGATAAGAAACGATGGCGATAGCTCCGGCTGGGACCGGGCGGCGACCTCGTATATCCACGCCAGCATGCTCGTCGTGGTCGTCTTGCCGTGGGTGCCGGCCACCACCAGCGATTCGTGCCCGTTGTTCTCGCCACTCGCGATGAATTCTTCATGAATCACGCGCGCCAGAGAAGTGAATGGAATCCGCCGATCGAGCACGTACTCCACTTCGACATTGCCGCGCGACATCGCATTGCCCACGATCACCAGATCGGGCGCCGGCTGAAGGTTGGCCTCCGCAAACGGCTCCGCGATGGCTATGCCGAGCCCGCGCAGCAGATCGGACATAGGGGGATAGGCAGCCTGATCCGACCCCGTCACCCGATGACCCTTGAGCTGCAACATGCCGGCCAGCGACGCCATGGCTGTGCCGCAGATTCCGATGAGATGGATGTGTTTAGCCTGCATGTTTCGGGGGATTAACGGCGGGTTCGAGATAACGTAACAGTGGTTGATCGTTTTCGAGGTTCAGTTCGGCCTCAATACCGAGGGGAAGGGTGACATTCCCTCCCGATACGTGGCCGGAGCGAAGTCCGATGGCGATGGGCACGTCGAATGGACCGAGAAGCCGCACGATGACCTGTTGCAAAAGGTCAGGATCGGCCCCGCGTGAGCCACAATCGAGCATTTCGCCGAAGATGAAACCCCGCGCCCCCTCGAACTTGCCGGCGAGGATCATCTGCCGCAGCATCCTGTCGATCTGGTAGGGCTTGGCCCCCACGTCTTCGAGGAATAGCAGCTTGCCTTCGGTCTGCGGCGCAAATCGTGTGCCCAGTGCCGCCGTCAGAATGCTGAGGCAGCCGCCGTACATCGTTCCGCGCACTCTGCCTGGACGAAGGATGCGCAATCCCTGCTCCCCCCCAACCTCAACCATCCCCGTTGTGATCGAAGAACGGAAACTTTCGAGGTGAACGCCATCCTGAACGGAGAAGTCCGCCGCCACCATGGGCCCGTAAAACGAAACGAGGCCGATTTGGTCGAGCAGCCACGTCTGCATCGCCGTCATGTCGCTGTAAGCAAAGAATGGCTTCGGGTGCTTCCGGATGAGATCGAGGTCGAGTCCATCCAGCAGATAATTCGATCCGTAACCGCCGCGAGTACAAATAACGGCGCGGATTTCAGGATCGGCGAAAGCACGATGGAGATCGTCCAGGCGCTCCCCCGTCGTGCCGGAAAAGTACGGCGGATGCTTGCCGAAGGCATGCTCGGATGCAACAGCATCGTAGCCGAGCGACCACAGCGCTTCGAGACCGTGCTTGATCTTGTCCGGACTTGCACTGCTGGCCGGCGAAAGCACGGCGACGCGCGCTCCGGGCCACGCCGGGGGCGGCTTCAGGATCTTTTTCCGGGTAAGTGAATCAGTCAGAGAACACCTCGCCTTCAGCAATCAGCACCGCCGGCCCGGTCAGGATCATTTCCTTGCCCGGACCGGCCCATTCAACACTCTGCGCGCCGCCGGGGGCGCGCACGGTAAGAGGGGATCGACCGCCACAATGTAACAGCACAGCAGCCGCGGAAGCGCAGGTTCCGGTTCCCGAGGACGAAGTGGGACCAACGCCACGCTCGAAGATTCGAATCTCGACCTCATCGGCACGAACGATGCGGACGAACTCGACGTTAATCTGTTGCGGAAACCGCGTATGCGAGCAAATCTCGCGGCCGAGCTCCTGCCAGCCGCGGCTGTGCGCGCGAAAACTCTCGTCATGAACCACGATGACGAAGTGGGGATTGCCCATCGAGACATGTATGCCACGCACGATGGTCTTGTCGGCAAGAGTCACTTGGATCTGGCTGACCTCCGGGACGCCCATCCCCGCGGCTATCCGATAGTGATTCCCCTCCCCGCTGATAATACTGCACGGCCTTGTGCCAGCGTCGGTTTCGAGCGTGATCACATCGCCCGCGGCAGCGGCATTCTCGTGGTGCGCCACCCACGCTGCCACGCAGCGCGTTCCGTTGCCGGAGATCTCGGCGGCCGAGCCATCCGCGTTTACCAGGCGAATGCGGCCCCGCATAGGGCCTGTGGATTCGAAAAACTCCACTCCATCGGCGCCGATGCCCGTGTGCCGGTCGCAGAGCTGTTTGGCCACGCCGGGATCGCAGACCCCCTCGACGATGAGAAAGTCGTTGCCGCAAGCGTGCGCTTTCGCAAAGCGCATCACTCATCCTCCGCATCGCGAAAGCAATGCACTTCGTCGATAGCAGGGGCAGCGTTGAGCGCGCCAAGCAGAATGCGATGCATCCGCCGGTTCGCTGAGACGGTAAAGGCAAGCCTCTGCAGCTCGCCCACAGGCTCATTTTCCAGCTCTTCCATGCGCCGGTTCACGCGGTCCATCACACCCAGCACCGCGATGCTCATCTTCTCCGCATCGCCGCCACGCACTTCATAAGTGACGGCATAGAGCTTAAGGTTGGCGCTGTATTCCAGAAGGCGCACAAGTTCGAGGACAACCAGCACGACAACTGTGGCAAAGATGGCGGGAAAATAAAGACCGGCCCCGCAGGCCATTCCGATCGAGGCAACGGCCCATACCGTCGCGGCACTGGTGAGTCCACTCACGCGATCGCGATTGTGCAGGATGAGACCCGCGCCCAGAAAGCCGATGCCCTGCACGATGTTCGAAGCGATCTGTCCCCGGTTGGGGCTGCCGTCACCCGCGATGATGGCGGAGAGAAACGTGAACATCGCCGCGCCAAAGCAAATGAGCACATTGGTGCGCACGCCGGAGGGGCGGTGATGATACTCCCGGTCGATCCCAACCGCGCACCCGAGGGCCGCTGACAGCAGCAGTCGCCCCGCCGCGCCGCCGGTGAGCAGCATCTGCTCGATCCGGCTGAACGTCTGCATGCTGCCGTTTGCGCTCGCCGTGAGGATCACTTGCCGCTGATCCTATCACCGGCTGTGGACAGGTTTGAACGATAGAAACGCACACAGGGTTGACCAGTAGAGCACACAATGTTCACGAGCGTCAGGCCCTGTGGGTGAGCTTTGACCGCCCGGGCGACGGCGTCCTGATCGGCGGCGATAACGAAGGCAGCGGACTGCGCTGGATGCTCCAGCGCAGGCTTCCATTGGTAGTAGTCGGTCTCGTTGATGGTGCGGCGCAGCGGGATGCCCGCTCGCTGAAACGCGCCGATGTGGTCCGAGGTCCAGACCAGGATCGTGCCTTCAGCTGGAAGCTGATCGAGAGCACGCGCATAAGCTGCTTCAAAAGGAATCCGCGTGCGGGAATTCTCAATCGCCTCACGCAGCACCAGCGGCGTCGAGCGCATGAGGGCCGAGCAGTCGACGATAATCAGAACCATGGCTGCGAGCAGGATCAGCGAAGCCTCGCGCGGCCAGCGCTTCTCCATCAAGCCCATAAGCCACGCGACCAGGAATCCCAGCGACAACCCGAAGATGGGTAGCATTTCCATCCCGTAGCGAGTGTTGTACCAGGAATGCGGCCACCAGAGCGGAATGAAAATCGGCACCGAGCCCCAGGCAACCGAATATGCGTAGAAGGGCAGCGGCATCCAAAGCAGCAGCAATGGAGCGAGTTCCTGCTTCCGCCATAGCAGGATCGCCGCGGCCGTTCCGGCGAGCACCAGCACCAGCAGGCGATTCGCCCAACGCACCGGGACCGCGCCCAGCTCGGCCGATTTGAGGTAATACAGCGCGGCGACGCGCATGCTGTGCCAGCCGGGGTAATGCGGAGCGCCCGGCGTAGAAGTACGCGCATCGATCGCCTTCGCGGAATATGGTCCCCGCATGAAATCGAGCCAGTCGCCATACTGACGCGCATTCCAAGCCAACCAGAGGATCGGCGCAGTGATCAGCATCGCTGTCAGCAGAACGAATGCGCCGCCCGCCGGCGTTTTCCAGGCCCGGGAGCGCCACAAAGCGTGCAACGCGATGAGCCACACAATCGAAGCGAAGATCCATCCGTCGTAACGAGTAAAAATCCCTGTGACCAGGACGATCCCGCAGGCAACGAGGGCTCGCCCGGCGAGCCTGTAGTTCTCAGCCCGGATGCCGCGCAGATACGCCATGAGGAACGGCGCTGCCCAGATCATCTGGCAAAGGAAGATGGGCTCATTCATGGCGGTGGTTTGCATGTAGAGCAGCCCAGGGTTCAGCGCAAAGAACAGCGCCGCCACTACGGCTCCGGCGGGCCGCAGCCAGTACCGCGCCAGACGCCACAACCCCGCCACACTGAGGACATAGCACGCCATCGATGGAATCGCCCCGGCGATGCCGTTTTGCCACCACACCATGCGCGCGGCAAACGGCATCATGAGCAGATGCGGAAACGGCAGCCACACCGAGCCGATCTGGCGGATCCCGGGGTTCAGCGAGTCAATGATGCGGCGAGCAATGTGCAGATGCGCCACCGCGTCGCCATAGAGCAGCAGCATGTTGCGCGGAAAGCAGTAGCCAAAGGCCAGCACCGAGAACAGTGCCGCGACCATGGCTGCGAAGATGGTCTCGTGACGGAGCGAACGGCTCTCCAGCTCCGCGGAGCTTTCCTGCCGCCGCGATTTCTCAGTCGAGATGCGAGAGCTGGCGGAAGAGCGCAAAGCGTTCCTCGATTTCACCGGGGGCAAGCTGCTGCAAGCGCTCGGTGCCAAAGCGTTCCACTGCAAACGAGCCCATCACGCTCCCATAAAACATGGCGCGCCGGAAGACGGCGGGCGTCAGCGCCGGTTGCGACGCGATGTAACCGAAAAAACCGCCCGCGAAGGAGTCCCCCGCCCCCGTGGGATCGACGACTTCGGCCAGAGGCATCGCCGGCACGCGAAACGGAACAGTGATTGTGCCGGCCTCGCCGGGAAACGAGCGCTCGCAGAAGAAGGCGGTCGCCCCGTATTCGCCATGTTTCACGACCAGGGCCTTCGGGCCCATCTCGAGGACCTTGCGCGCGGCAACCACGAGGTTGTTGTCTTTCGCCAGCATCTTCGCTTCCGTGTCGTTGATCAGCAGCGCGTCCAAACCCCTGAGCACGCGAGCAAGATTCTCGGCGTGATCTTTGATCCAGTAATTCATGGTGTCGCCGCACACCATTTTCACCTTCGGCATCTTGCGGCGCACGTCTTCCTGGAGCACCGGGTCGATGTTGGCGAGAAAGAGGTATTCGCTGTCCTCATACTCGGCGGGAATCTTGGGCGAAAAACTCTGGAATACGTTCAGCTCGGTGTTGAGCGTCTGCGCCTCGTTGAGGTTCTTCACATAAGAGCCGCTCCAGAAGAAGCTCTTGCCGGAAACGTGCTCGATGCCCCGCGTGTCGATCCTGCGCCGGGTAAAGACCTGCTCTTCATCGGGACCGAAGTCTTCGCCAACCACCCCAATCACGCGAACATCGGTAAAGTAACTGGCCGCTAGCGAAAAATGGGTGGCGGCGCCGCCCAGACAACGGTCCCGCCGCCCCGATGGGGTCTCAATTGCGTCGAACGCGACACTGCCCACTACAAGAATTGCCATACGGGTGATTGCCCTCGCGATCCATGGATAAGTTTGAAGTTATGAAGCTAGCCGTTCTCGCTCACAAAGCGCTCGACTCCTGCCTCAAAGCGCATAAGGGCATCTTCGACATTCCCTTTCAGCTTTTTCATTTCGGTCGACGTTCCTATACCCTTGAGTGACGGATCGGGCTTATACATGGCAGAGTGCTCTACCTCCCAAAAAAGGCCGACCAGCATCGGCACTACCTGATACTCGCCATGCACCTTGTCACTTACTCCCCGGCAATATCCGGTGTATTTAAAAGCTAGTGCTGCTCCAGTTTCATCGGGAACGGGATTATCCTCCCACGCAGCAAAGACCTTCTTCAGACAACGATCGACATCTACCAGTCTGCCCCGTGGGAAGACAAGCGCGCGAACGCCAGCCAGATCCGGTAAGTTGAGCAAAGAATAATCTTGCGGACGATCAGGGTTGAAGACTCTGCCCTCCTGTCGCCGCTGAAGAGATTTGATTGCGCTCTCGCATTCCTTAATCCTCGACTTCACGATTAGCTGCTCGTAATGATCGAGGCTATGGAGAATTTGCAGCGTGTGAAAGCGAATTTCCGCTTCGAGTTGCCATACGACCTTGCGTATTTCAGGAAGCAGACTGAAATACTCCTCCCGGAGAAGGTCTTCGATCATGCGCGCTGACATTTATCCAAGGACTCTTTCCAATTCCCGCTTGATGCCCTCCGGGGGATCCGCGTTGAAATAGAACTTCCAGCCGTTCCCGCTGGAAGCTTCCTGAATGCGCCGCACCAACTCCTCCTCGGGTTTATCGTCGACAAACTCGAGACTGAACGCCTTCTTCACTTTCCGGTTCACGTAGAGGTCCCGGTCGAAGTTATACCGATATCCCGCTCTGAGCAGAATGTCTTGCTTCATCGCTTTCTCCGGGCCTTAATTAGCAAGTCCTCCCCCAAATTGTACTGCGCAGACCACACTACGGCTTCAGATATTTGCCGATCAACAGGTCCAGCTTCTCCCGCGCCGTCGGCGGAATGGCCTCGGGACTGGTGAGAATCGCATATTGCAGTGCCGAGGCGCAGGCGCATTTCCGCTCGCGCGGCATCGCCGCAACCGCCGCTCTGACGACTCGACCCGCGTTCGCCGCATTTTGATTCATCACTGCGACAATTTGCTCGATGGTCACGGAGTCGTGGCCCTCATGCCAGCAATCGTAATCGGTCACCATGGCTGCCGTCGCATAGCAAATCTCCGCCTCGCGAGCCAGTTTCGCCTCCTGCAGGTTGGTCATTCCAATTACATCGGCGCCCCAGCTGCGGTAAAGATTCGACTCGGCGCGCGTGGAGAACTGAGGCCCCTCCATGCAGACGTAGGTCCCGCCCGCTTTGGCGGTCACACTCTCTGTCTTGCAGGCGGCCGCGATCGCACCCGCCACCGTGGCGCAGACGGGATCGCCAAAGGCCACATGCGCAACGATGCCATCCCCAAAGAAAGTCGAAATGCGGTGGACCGTCCGGTCGATGAACTGGTCGGGAATTACAAAATCACCCGGCTTGTGCTCTTCCTTCAGCGAGCCAACCGCCGAGACGGAAACAATCCGCTCCACCCCCAGCTTTTTGAGCGCATAAAGATTCGCGCGGAAGTTCAGCTCCGAGGGAAGAATGCGGTGTCCGCGCCCGTGGCGCGCAAGGAAGGCAACTTTGCGGCCTTCCAGTTCGCCGAGCACCAGCGCTTCGCTGGGATCGCCGAAAGGGGTTGTGATGCGTTCTTCGTGAACGCCCGTGAGGCCGGGCATGGAATACAACCCGCTGCCCCCGATGATCCCGATTTCTGCCTGCTGCAATACGACTCCCTGGCGGACGCGCCACCATCGGTCGGAGAACCGATTGCAGAGGCTCCCTGGTAATGCGTGGCGCTGGATGAACGCAGGAAATTAGTATAAATGGTGCGGCAGCGCGGCCTTCATCATGCCGCAGCCGGCCATGAAGTTAACCATGGCCCCCGCCGGATCATAGGTCTTGTCCCCGGATCGGTCCGCCGCTGGCGCCCCACCCCGCAATGCCATCTGCGCCCCACTTCCCTGCTGAGCGCCCAGCATCAGAAACTGCAGCTTGCGTGCGATGCCGAGATCGAAGCTCTCGCTCACGAAGACATCTTTGCCGCTGCTCACAATCAGCACTGGGCCCTGATTTGTCTGGTAAACCTGCTCGTCTTCACTGGTCTCGGCGGACTTATCCCGAGCGACCTGGGTATATTTCTTCCCCAGCTCGTCGGCATACATCTTAACGAACGCCTGAGCAGCGTCTGCAGACTTCCACTGCGACAAATAAAGCAGCGCCACAGAGGAAGTCGAATCCTTGCTCGCCGCATTTTTCTTCTGCGCTGCGTAGTAAATGCCCCCATCCCAGGCCGGCGTCAACTGGGCCGCGGTCTGGGTCCCGCCGAACAGCTCCGCGAGGATGCGGACGTCCAGCTCGCCCATCACTCCAATGTCATAGGGGCTGTATTCTCCATCTATGACCGGGTGAATGTCGGGCATCGTGAGCAGCGGAACCTTTGCCTGCTGCTCATAGGCGTGCGGGTTCATGATTTCGTAACTGCTGGCGGGTGGGCGATCGAGAACCGCGGCGTAGGCCGCCGCCGGAGCCGGCGAGTCGGCTACAAGGGCAGCTTCGAATTTCAGGCCATCTCTGTAGGGGAACAAAAGAGACTCCTGCAGCAATAGCGGCGCGCGCGACAGGACCGGGGAATCGCCGTCGTCGGTCATGTTGTCGAGTAGATTCTCGATCAGCTCCGGCGAGCTGCGCAGGCTCTTGTGCGCCGGCGCCAAACTGTAGTCGACGAAGACCGCCATTGCCTGGCCTTCGAGAACCGCCTCCCGGGCTGTGTCGTCCTCGTCCGTGGCGACATGCTTCTTATCGTCGGCAAAGCTATGCGACAGATCGTCGCTGGTCTGGTTTTGCCACTTATCCAGATTGACTCGCTGATCCTGCAGAGCATGGGTCAGTTCGTGCGCCAGCACTGGCTTCTGCGTATCGGGCGCAATCCAGTCGAGAAGGTTCACCGTTTTCGTCTTGCTGTCGTAGTACGCGGCAATCTGCTCGTCCAGCAACTGCACCAGAAACGACTGGAGATGAAAATCGGCGTCGAGCAGGCCGAATTTCTTCAGCACAATTTCAGACCGCTCCATGCGCTTCGCGTCCTTGTCGTCGCGCATTTTTTCATTCAGATACTTTTCGACCTCTGGACGCGTGGTCAGGCGCGGTTTCACTTCATGCTTGATCGGTAGCTTCGTATCCTGCGACGCGAACTGCAGAATCGGGCCGATTGAGGAAAAGAGCTCCTTTGCCTGTTGCGGGCTGATGTGGGTTTGGGGCGTCTGGGCCTCATCGGACTGCTGGCTCGGCGTGCGGGGGTGCGGTGTCTGCGCCGGAGAGTTCGGCCCTGTTGGCGCGGGTGCCGGCTGCTCGGGTGTTTGCGCAGGCGTTGACTGGCTGGGCGACTGCGCAATGATTGACGACACGGATCCGGAAAGAACCGCCAGCAGTGCAAGCGATGCCAGCCGGGCATGACTTTTACGTTGCATTCTTATCCTTCTTGTTCTCTCGGCGCATCCGGCCGCTCAAAAGCTTCCCCGCACTTCGCAGACTATAATTTTCCTGTGAGCCGTGCATGAGCCAGACATATCAGATTCCCGGTGCAGCTATCGCTGAAACGCCACTTGCGGCGCAACTTACCGTTCAATCTCCCGCCCTCGATCTGAAAATGCACCGGGGTGCGCTCACGCCGCTCCGCTTCATCGGAAATGTCGAATTGAGGTCTCTGATCTCCGCAGCCGGTATCTTCGACCTGGGTTACCGCACCTTCCTTCGCGCTTCGGGAAAAGATCGTGTCCGCTGGTTCAACGGCATGATCACCCAGGCCGTAAAAAGCATGACACCCGGCCAGGTTGGCTACACCCTGATCTTGAACGCCCAGGGCCGCATCCAGGGCGATGGCGACGTGCTTTGCTTTGAAGATTACCTACTGCTGGAGACCGACCGCTTCCAATCCGAACGCCTCCTTGCCCATCTGCGCCGCTACATCATTATGGACGATGTGAAGCTCGAAGAGTTAGATGGCTCGATGACTGCGATCGGAATCGCTGGCCCCCAGGCAAAGGATATTCTGGAGAAGTTGGGCGCCAGCCTTCCCGACTCCGGAACCTTCCGAGCGACTCAGCTGGCCGGCATCGAGGTCACGCTGGTCGCGGCTTACGGGCCGGTCGTTCCAAGGTTCGAAGTACTCCTCCCTGCGGACCAGGTCCTGAACTTGTGGAACGCGCTGGAGGCGGCGGGAGCTACGCCCTGCGGGATTGCCGCAATGGAGGACCTTCGCGTCCTCCAGGGGTTACCGCAATACGATGTGGACTTCAGCGACAAGCAACTGCCCCAGGAAACCAACCTTGACCGTGCACTGAACTTCACCAAGGGTTGCTACATCGGCCAGGAAATCGTCGAGCGCATTCGCGCCCGCGCGACTGTGCACCGGTCTCTGCGGCAGTTCGAACTGCAGGGAGAGACCCCAAATCTCGGATCCGGCGAAAAGATCGAATTGCAGGCCGTCGGCGGCGCGGCAGTGGGAGAGCTGACCAGCGTTGCCCACATTGAATTGCCAGGCCTCTCGAAAACCCTGGCCTTGGGAATCGCCCGCGTCGAAGCTCTGGAAAAAAGTGAGACTGAACCCATCATCTACGGGGGAGGAATCGCGGTGCCGCTTTCTGCCGCACCGATCCCCCCGAAATCCTGACCCGGACCTTGATCCTAACGGGAGAATCGCAATTTATGAATGAGAAAGAGCCCACCTTTACCGTGACCGACCGCCGCAAATTCACTCTGGACGGCGCATTGCGCGACGATGCGCCTGTCACGGAGCAGCTGGAAGAGAGGCCGGCGAGCTCGCCACCACCGGCGACCACGGAAAAAGTCGTGGCCATGCCCGCGCCGCCGGCTGACGAAGTCCAGACGAACGCTGCGGTTGCAGAAGATGCGGAATTGCCCCAGTTCTCCGCCCAGGAGACAGCCGACCAGCGCGCGGCCTACCAGGAATCCTCGCGCCAGCTCGACGACATGCTCCGGCAGGCCAACCCCGGGATGGGAGCATCGGGGACCGTCACGTTTGAGCACATCATCCAGTCGTTTTACATCTCGGCGATGATCGCCATGGGCGCCGGCACCGAACCTGGGCAGAAGCCGCGGGTCGACATACTGGCTGCGCGGCAGAGCATCGATATGCTCGCCCTGCTGCACGAGAGGACGAAGGGCAACCTGACGCAAAAAGAAGAGGCGACTCTGCAGAACGTGCTTTTCGAGCTGCGCATGATGTTCCTCGAGATAACCAACGCAATTGCCCAGTCCGCGCAGCGCCCTGCCGATGGAAAGAAGAAGTAGCGCGCCAGCCGGATGCAAGCTGAAATCATCGTTCTCGGCAGTGGAACATCCATGGGCGTGCCGACTCTCGGCTGCCAATGCGCAGTTTGTTCTTCGCCCGATCCGCGCAACCGCCGCACCCGTCCTTCGATCGCAATAGCCTGGCATGCCGACGCCAATCTCCACACCGTCCTGATCGATACTGGCCCCGATTTCCGTGAACAGGCGTTGCGGGAAAATATTCGCCATGTCGACGCCGTCTTCTATACGCACGCTCACGCCGACCACATCCTTGGACTGGACGATTTGCGGCCGCTCAGCTTCCAGCACAAGCCCGCTTCCCTGCCCCTCTACGCCGACAAGGATACGGCGGATGTGCTGCGGCGAATCTTCGAATACACCTTCTCCGCGCACTCCACCTATCCAACCCGCGCCCGCGTGGAATTGCGGAATCTTGAAGGCAATCAGGCAGCCGAGATCGCCGGAGCCTGCTTCCAACGCGTCCCCCTGACCCACGGAACCATCGAGGTGGCCGGCTTTCGCTTTGGCTCCGCGGCTTATCTGACAGACATGAGCAGCATTCCGGAATCGAGCCTGCCGCTGCTCGAAGGCCTTGACGTGATGATCGTCGATGCGCTCCGTCCCCAGCCGCATCCCAGCCACGCCAATATATCGGAGTCGCTGCGCTGGGTGGAGCGTGTGGCGCCCCGCCGCGCATGGTTCACCCACATGTCCCATGAAGTGGATCACGAGGCCATGGAAAAAACGTTTCCTGATAATGTTCGGCTGGCTTACGACGGCCTCCGGATTCCGTTTGAACTATAGAACCATGCAAATATTCCGATCCATCGCCGAACCGCGGACTGCAAGAACCGTCGCCGCCATTGGGAATTTTGACGGCGTGCATCGCGGGCATCAGGAGATCATCGGGCGCGTGCGGGAGCGCGCGCGAACCCTTGGAGCGCAGGCCATCGTCGTCACCTTCGATCCCCACCCTCTGGCTCTGCTGCGCCCGGAGCACGCGCCGAAGCTGATCACTCCCATTCCCGAGCGCCTGCGCCTGCTGGAACAAACCGGCATCGATGCCACCGTCGTCCTTCCCTTCACGCGCGAGTTCTCCCGGCTGTCGGCGCGCGAATTTGCCGAGAGCTATCTCTGCGCAGCGTTGCGCGCTGTTGAAGTGCATGAGGGCGACACGTTCCGCTTCGGCCACAACGCTGCCGCCGGTATCGTCGAACTCAGGAGCCTCGGCCAGGAACTCGGCTTCGGCGTGGTTTCTCACGGCGCTCTGACAGTAAAGGGTGTTACCGTCTCGAGCAGCGAAGTCAGGAGGCGCATCTCCGCAGGCCAGCTCTCTATGGCTCGAGCCCTGCTGGGGCGTCCCTTTTCGATCCTTTCGACCCCGGTGCGCGACCGCGGCGTGGGTACGAAGCTCGCCACGCCAACCATCAACCTCGCTCCTTACAGGGAACTGCTGCCCCCCGATGGCGTTTATGTGACCCGATTGCGCATTGGCGAAGGAGCCGATGCGCCAGTTCTCAACGCCGTGACCAACGCAGGCTCACGCCCTACCTTCGATGGAGCGGGTTTCGCGATTGAATCCCACCTTCTCGACGGCCCACCGCCGGTTGAGTTGATCGAAGCCACGCCTATCGAGGTCTGTTTCCTGGCCCACCTCCGCGAGGAACGGCGCTTCCCTTCGCCCGAGGCCCTGAGGGAGCAAATTCTCCGCGATGTACGACGGGCGCAACGCTATTTTCGACACACCTCCGCTGCGCCCACGCCAACTCACTGAATCTCGAAAACGGGCCGGGGCAGCCCGCGCACTTCCCTTCCCGGCTGCAATCTTTGTCAGCGGTGGGTACCCAGCGCCGCCGTCTGCTGCAGCGGCGGACGGCCAGGAGCCGCCGTATCGCCAGGAAAATTCTCGTTAGGACTCGCCGCAATGGCCGTCTGCATGAACGCAGTCCACAGTGGCAGCGCAACCGCCGCGCCCGATTGCTTGTCGCCCAGGGACTGGCGATCGTCGTAACCAACCCACACCCCGCAGGTGATCGACGGCGAGAATCCGATGAACCAGGCGTCGGTGAAGTCGTTCGTCGTTCCGGTTTTGCCCCCGAGTGGATGATGGAGCGCGTTCAGCTTCGCAGCGGTTCCCTCGCTGGTAACGCTCCGGAAGAACACCATCATTGTGCGCGCCGTTTTCTGGCTGATAACCTCGCGTACGTCGGGCGCTTCTTCGTTGAGCGGAACGCCATCCGCGCTGACCACCCGTTTAACCAGCCGAGGCGCGACCCGAATCCCGTCGTTGGGGAACACCGAATACGCGTCGACCTGCTGCTGGAGAGTGATCTCGGCTGAGCCGAGGGCGACCGGCAGATAGGCCGGGATGTTCGTAGTGATGCCGAAACGGTGCGCCGTGGCAATCACCTTGCGTATGCCGACGCGGCTGGCAAGTTCAAGCGCGGGAATATTGCGCGAGTCCGCGAACGCCTCAAGCAGCGAGATGCGCCCCTTAAACTTCCCATCGTAATTGTGCGGGACATAGTTACCGAACGAGACCGGCTGATCCACGATGATCTCCTCGGGCGTCGCTCCCTCTTCGACTGCGGCATTATAAACATACGGCTTGAAGGACGAGCCGGTCTGCCGCTCGGCCTGCAGGGCGCGATCGAACTGCGAGAGATTGAAGTCGCGTCCACCCACCAGCGCCAGCACGTCTCCGGTGGCGTTGTCCATAGCCAGCAGCGAGCCCTCGACCCCGGTGTCTTCTTCCATGGCGCCGTGCAGCATGCCGCCCTCCTCACCGGTGACGCGCATGTAAATCAGGTCTCCGGGTTTCAGGAACTGATCGGCAGTGTGGAAGCCGGTCCAGGCCCAGTCCTCGGCCGTCAGCAGGAACTGGCGCTCCCCGATGCGGCCCGTAACCTGGTAAGGCAGCAGCCCAGTGACCAGGGCGTGCACGTAGCTTCCCGGAGTCGGGGGTACATTCCAGTCCGGATGCTTGAAAGTGTCCACGTTCAGGCCGCCCGCAAGCACATTGAGAAGATGGCCCTGCCAGCCGCGGCGGCGTTCCCAGGCAGCGAGACCATCGAGAACCGCCCGATTCGCCGCGTTCTGCAGGTCCAGATCGAGCGTGGTGTAAACCTTCAGGCCGGCGGCGTGAACTTCTTCAGTGCCGAAGCGCCGCTCCAGCTCGCGGCGCACCTCTTCCACGAACCACGGAGCGACGGAATTCGGCGGAGCCTCCAGATGCAGCCCCAGTGGCGTCGAGCGCGCAGTCTCCGCCTGCGCCGCCGTGATCTTGCCGTCCTCAAGCATGGAGTCGATGACGATGTTCCGCCGGCGGAACGCCCGGTCGGGGTTCAGCAGCGGAGAAAATTCCACGGGTCCCTTCGGCAGACCAGCTAGCAGCGCGGCTTCGGGCAGGCTAAGCTCGCTGGCGTGTTTCGAGAAGTAATATTCAGCTCCAGCCTCGAATCCGTAAACGCCGCTGCCCAGATAAATCTGGTTCCCATAAAGAGTAAAAATCTGCTCCTTTGTGAAGGAGTGCTCGATCTGCAGGGACAGGAAAATCTCCTGCAGCTTGCGCGAGGCGGTTCGCTGATTGGAAAGGAAAAGATTCCGCGCGAGCTGCATCGTCAGTGTCGATGCGCCCTGCGCCCGGCCCTTCGAAAACAGGTCGTGCCATGCGGCCGCTGCGAAGCGCAGCAGGTTCACGCCCCCATGGCTCTCAAAGTCGCGATCTTCCGTGGATATGACCGCCTGGCGAAGGACAGGCGCAAAGTCGTTGTAGTTGACGACTACGCGGCGTTCCAGCGCAAAGGATCCGAAGCTGCGACCGTGGACATCGTAGAGTTCCGTAGTCGTCGAGGGCCGATAATGCTCGAGCTCATCGATCTGCGGCAGATCGACGGAATAGACAAGTGTGAGTCCGGCGAGGCTCCCTGCCACCGCGGCCACCAGCACAAGAAATGCGAGGGCCAGGCTGCCGGCTATTTTGCTTCGCCCCTCGCCCGGCCGAAACGGGGAGTCGCTGCGCCGGAATCGGCGAGCCGGTGGTTCCGGATCGTTGTCCCAGTCCGATGGAGTAATGAGGTTCAACCCTTCGACTCCGCTCAGAACAGGCTCAGAGCTTTGCCTCGGTCAGGATCAATGCGGAACCAATCCAGCCTGCACTGACCCGCCTAAGCGTTTTTCTGCTTCAGGATTTCCAGCGCCTTGTTGAGTTGGTCGTCAGGACGCGGCTCCTGCGGATTGCTCTCATCCTCTGCCGCGACCTCCGGATTCCGGCTGACCGCGATGTTCGGGGTCACGGCTTCGTCCTCGATCTTCTTGCCGGAGGGCGACTCATACTTTGCGACCGTCAGCATCAACGCTGACCCATCGGGCAGCGTAAACGTCTTCTGCTCCGCGCCCTCACCAAAGGTCCGATCCCCCACCAGATCGCCGCGCTTATCTTCAAGGATGGCGGCTGCAACCAACTCCGCCGCCCCCGCGGTTCCATGGTTCACCAGCACCACCAGCGGAGCCGCCGTCACAAACTTCGAGCTCTCCGCGCTGTAGGTCTGCGTCGGGACCGTCTGCCCCTGCAGTGACGCGATCGTTCCGGACTGCAGGAATGCGTTGGCCAGGCGAACGCCTTGCTGCGAATCCCCCTCGGCGACGTCGCGAAGATCGAGCAGCACCTTTTTATTGCCGCTCTTCTCCATCCCGCGGAGTCGCGCTATCGTCTCGTCCACACGCTCTTTGGTCAGCACCACCGGCTTCAGGTAGAGAATGCTGGAATTCTCATACTGCTGCTCGAACAGCGACGGTGGCGTCACCGATGCACGCGTGAGAGCGATCTGCTCCGGATCCGATTTGCGCGGCCGCACCAGTTCGAAACTCACCGTCGTGCCGGGCTTGCCTTCGAGCAGCAGCCGAATCATCGCCACCGACATTTCGCGCGTCGAATGGCCGCCAATCGCTTCGATCAGGTCGCCGTCCTCGACGTGCGCCTTGTCCGCCGGGCTTCCAGGGATCACAGAAATTACGCTGCCATATCCGTAGCGCTTCGAGACATCCATGCCGACCTGGGCTACCCCCTCGTGCTGATGCTCAATGTAGCTGGAGTATTCCTCCTTCGTAAGGTAGCTGGAATCCGGGTCGAGCGATTCAAGCAGCCCGTGCAGCGCCCCGGTTGTCACGTTCTGAATGTTGGGGTCGGTAACGTAGTCGGTCTGAATCTTGTGCAGCACTTCTTCGTAGACGCCCATCTGCCGATAAGCGCCGTCGCTCTGGCTGGCGCTGACGCCCGCTGGGCCGAAGCCGCCAAAGAGCGCAACAAGGATCAGGACCACGGATACCGCGAGAATAGTTCGATTGAAGCTTTTAGACATAGAGGTTTTGATGGCGGTACCGCCGCTTGTTTCATGATACCGCAGGAAAGGGCAGCCTGTGGCTTGTAGCCTGTGGTCGGCAGCCGGTCGCCGCTGGCGCTTTAGCGGGGTGGACGTAGCTTCGCCAGCAGTCCGTGGATCATGGCGGCGATCTCTGCCGCCTCCGTGAGGATTGGGTTGGCTCGATCCTGAGCGGCGAATCCCAGATCGCGCGCAAGTTCGATTTGCGTCTGGAGTTCGTAGAGAGAGCCTCGGGCCTGACCCAGGAACATAGCAAAGCTTTTATCCGTCGCGCGTCCGCGACCCTCGGCGATATTGCTGGGAACCGACACCGCCGCACGCCGAATCTGGCTCTTGAGTCCAAAGAGCTCGTCCCTCGGGAAGCCCTCTGTGACTTTATACACAGTGCGCGCCAGAGTCATCGGCCTTTGCCAGACCTGAAGATCGCGGAAACGCTGGGTATCCATCTGATTCCATGGAATGGCGGATCGCCACGAATTGCAAGCCTGCAAAGGGCGGCCAGCGCACTTTGGTCATGGTCCGCCAACTCATCCCTTAGCCTGCCTCAGGCATGGTTTTGGGGCAATTCTTTGAACTTCGTCGGTACAGTGACCCTCCCGGCCAGGGATACCCGGTATACGGTACGCGCTACCGGCTACGGGCTACGGCCTACGGGCTGCTTTACTCGTACCTCAACGCCTCAATCGGATCCAGCGTCGCCGCTTTCCAGGCCGGATAAATCCCAAACACCAGCCCGATGCCGCAGGAAACCACGAACGCAATCACCGTCCACATACTCGACATACTCGCGGGGAAGGTGATGCCATAGCGGATGCCCAGCGTGATGAGCGCGCCCAAAACGATGCCTACCACGCCGCCCAATGCGCACAACGTTATCGCCTCAAAGGTGAACTGGATAAGGACGTTGCGTTTGGTTGCCCCGATGGCCTTGCGCACCCCAATCTCGCGCGTGCGCTCGGTGACCGAAACCAGCATGATGTTCATTACGCCAACCCCACCCACCAGCAGTCCAACGCTCGATACCGCAAACATAAAGATGACCAGGCCAGCGGTAATCTGCGCCCAGAAGTCGAGAATGCTGTCCGGACCGAAGATCGCAAAATCGTCGTCTTTCTCGACCCGCACCCGGCGCCGCTCGCGCATCATCGTCCGCACCTCTTCCATCACCATCTTTTTGTTCTTCGGTTCGTCATACTTGATGGCGATGATCGTGTCCAGAACCTCCGGGTGAATCTTGTGGAAGGTGCTCATGGGGAAGACCGCCTTGTTGTCCTCGGGATTGCTGCCTCCGCCAAAGAGCTTTTTGTATCTATCGAGAACTCCAATGACTGTAAAAACGTCACCGCCAATCACGACGTCTTTCCCGATTGGATCCTCCGTGCCAAAGAGCTTCTCCGCAGTGTCGCGGCCGAGCACCGTGACGTCGGCGCGCCGGAATTCCTCGTCCTCGGTAAAGGGTCGCCCTTCCAGGAATTTGATGTCGTCCACGATGGCAAAAGCGGGCGAACAGCCGATGAGAAGGGTGTTCTGTATCTTTTTGTCCTTGTACTGAACCGCGACATAACCTACGCCGAGCTGCCAGTTGGCGAATCGACGAGCCGCGTTGACGGCCACTACGTGAGGCAGAGTCTCAACCGCCTGGGCATCGTCGAGAGTGAACTGCTTCCGCGCCAGCATCTCCGCCGTGGGCCGAATCCCGATGAAGTTCCAGCGGAACACCCAGAGGACGTTGGTGCCGAACTGGCTGGCAAGATCGGCAACGCGATTGTTCACTCCGTTGATCAGCGACGAGATGCAGATCACCGTCGCCACCCCAATCACGATGCCCAGCACCGTAAGGCCTGAGCGCAGCTTGTTGGCGCGCAGCGTATCGAGCGCCATGCGTACCGACTCGCGGGAATCGCTGAGAGCCATACTTATAACTCCGCCCGAAGGGCCACGATCGGATCAAGCATCGCCGCTCTGCGCGCTGGATAAACTCCAAAGAAAATACCCACGCTGGTAGCCACGAACAAGCCCAGCAGCACAGACCACAGCGCCACTGACGATGGAAATCCAACCACGTGCGTAACGATCTCCGCGATGCTGATGCCGCCCAGCACCCCGAACATGCCGCCCAGCAACGCCATCGCCGCCGCTTCGATCAGGAATTGCACCATCACGTCCTGCCGCCTGGCGCCCAGCGCCTTGCGAATCCCAATCTCCCGGGTGCGCTCGGTCACCGATACCAGCATGATGTTCATGATGACCACTCCGCCCACCACCAGCGAGATGGACGCGATTCCCACAATCACCGTCGCAAAGATCCCCGTGATCTGATTGAACAGGCTGATGAACGTATCGTTCGTCGAAATCGAAAAGCTGTCTTCGGCGCCGGGCTCGTCGTGGCGGCGCGACCGCATCAGCACCCGCACTTCGTCGATAGCGTTGTCCAGCGCTCCCGGCGCCATCCCCGCCTTGGCGGATATGTCGACGCTTTGGTGCTCGCCATGGGTGTGCAGATAAGTGGTGAGCGGCATATCGACGTAGTTGTCCTCGCTTTGTCCGAAAATCTCGCCTTTGCGCTCGCCAACCCCGACGATGGTATAGATTTCACCGTCCACGCGGATGTCCTGTCCGATCGGATCGACGTTGGGCAGCAGATTGTCAACGATGTCGTACCCCACCACCACATCATGCGTCCCCATCTCATCGTCCATGGGCGTAAGAGCCCGGCCCTGCACGACATCGAGGTCGGAGATTTCGGCCATGTTGGCTGTCCAGCCGTTGATGACGGTATCGGTCGTCGATTGCTTGCCGCTCACTACTTTGCCTGTCGAAGAAAGTTCAGCGCCAAGCATCAGGCAGCGGGTACACGCCTGCTGCAGATAAAAATAATCGTCGTACGTGATGTCCTTGCGCTTATTGACTCTCAGAAATTCTTCGCCGGTGAAGATCACCGCGGGCAAGCGGCTCACCGTCAGCGTGTCCGATCCGTGATTCGCGATTTTCCTGACCACAAACATCTTGGCGCCATTCGCCAAAGTGATCACCGCGATCACCGAGGCCACGCCAATCACCACGCCGATCACCGTCAGCACGGTGCGCAGCTTGTTCGCCCACAGCGACTGCAGAGCGACCCGAATTGCTTCGGCAAATCCCATTCTCGACGGTCTTCCCTTGACGCGGACGGGGGCCGGCGCGAAAACACACGTTGTCCGGAGTCTCCTCTAGTTTACGCAAGTTCGGGCCAGGCAGTTCCCCGAGCTGCCTTGGACCGGGCTAACTCCTCCTCCGCCCAGGGACGCGCCAACGCCGCTCGCTCCAGGCTCCCCGCTCCCGGCCGCTTTCGCTGCAGGCTACCGGCTAATGGCTACAGGCTACCGGCTACTGGCTACAGGCTACCGGCTACCGGCTACCGGCTACAGGCTGCTCTACTCATACCTGAGCGCCTCAATGGGATCCAGCGTCGCCGCCTTCCACGCGGGATAAATCCCAAACACCAGCCCAATGCCGCAGGAAACCACAAAGGCAATGACCGTCCACATGGTCGACATACTCGCAGGGAAGGTGATGCCGTAGCGAATGGCCAGAGTGATCAGAGCCCCCAGAGCAATGCCGATCACGCCGCCCAACGCGCACAGGGCCATCGCTTCAAACGTGAACTGGATCAGAACATTGCGTTTGGTTGCCCCAATCGCCTTGCGCACCCCTATTTCCCGCGTCCTCTCGGTAACCGAAACCAGCATGATGTTCATCACCCCCACGCCCCCCACCAGCAACCCCACGCTCGATACAGCAAACATGAAGATGACCAGGCCCGCGGTGATCTGGTCCCAAAGCCGAGTCAGCGAATCCGGGCTGAAGATCGAGAAGTCGTCGTCCTTCTCCACCCGCACGCGGCGCCGCTCGCGCAACAGTGTCCGAATTTCTTCTTCGACCATCGAGGCGTTCTTCGCATCGTCATACTTCACGCTGATCCACAGATCCTTCAGTTCGGGATGGATCTTGTGAAACGTGCTCAGCGGCATGAAGGCCGCGTTGTCGTTAGCGTTCTTGCCCGTGCCAAAGGGCTGCTTCTGTTTGTCGAGCACCCCGATCACGGTGAAGACATCCCCGTTAATAACCACCTGCTTCCCGATAGGATCCTGCCCCTGAAATAAATCTTCGGCCGAGTCGTAGCCCAGGTCCACGACGTTGGCGCTGCGGAACTGATCCGACGCATTGAACATTCGGCCCTGAATAATGTTCATGTCGTAGGTCTGCACAACATCGGGCGTATCGCCCTCGAGAATCGTGTTCTGAATCTTGTGGCCGTTGTAACTCATGGCAACGCTGCCCACGCCGAGCTGCCAGTTGGCATACTGGATTCCGCCGCTCACCGCAACCACGTGAGGCAGCTTCGACAGAGCGTCAAGGTCGTCGAGCGTCAGCCGCTTGCGCGCCAGCATCTCCGCTGTCGGCCGCACGTTGATCACCGGCATGTGAAAGACCCACAACACATTTGTGCCCAGCGAACTCACAAATGATTCCACGCGGTTATTCACGCCATTAATCAGCGAGGAGATCGTGATAACCGTGGCTACGCCAATCACAATACCGAGGATCGTCAGCCCGGAACGCAGCTTGTTCGCACGCAGGGTATCCATCGCCATGCGGACGGATTCGCGAGTGTCGGTGAAAGCCATAAGTTATAACTCCGATCGCAGAGCAACGATAGGATCGAGCATAGAAGCCTTGTGCGCCGGGTAAACACCAAAGAAGATGCCGACGCTGGTGGCCACGGTCAGCCCCAGCACCACCGACCATAATGCCACCGAGGAGGGCCAGCCGATAATTGTAGTCACGATTTCGGCGACTCCGACCCCAAGAATGACGCCACAAACCCCGCCGGCAAGCGCCATCGTCGCCGATTCGATCAGGAACTGAAGCAGCACATCCTGGCGTTTTGCGCCCAGCGCCTTGCGGATGCCGATTTCCCGTGTCCGCTCCGTGACCGATACCAGCATGATGTTCATGATAACGACCCCGCCAACCACCAGCGAAATCGAAGCTATTCCTATCACCACAATTGCAAAGGTCTCGGTGAGCTGTTTCCATAAATCGGCGAAGGTCGCGTTGGTTTGCACCGCAAAGCTGTTTTCCTCGCCAACCCGGTCGTGACGGCGCACCCGCATCAGAGCGCTGACTTCGTCCACCGTTCCTTCCAGAGCACCCGGCGCCGTGCCGGCCTTGGCAAACAGGGTGATGCTTTGGTGCTCTCCATGGGTATGCATGTAAGTGCTCAGCGGCATGTTCACGAAGTTGTCCCGGCTCCGCCCCAGCGTTGTGCCCTGTCGCTCCGCCACGCCGACAATCGTATAGACTTCGCCGTCGACGCGAATCTCCTGACCAATGGGATCGCCATTGGGCAATAGATTGTCGACAATGTCCGCCCCCACAACCACGTCATGGGTGCCCTGCTGATCGTCCATCGGAGTCAGCTCGCGGCCCTCGGCAACTTTGATATTGCTCATTTCCGCCATGGCCGAGGTCCAGCCGTTAATCGAGGTATTGTCGGCGGATTGCTTTCCGTTGACCACTTTTCCGGACGACGTAAGCTGCGCCCCCACCGACTGGCAGCGGGTACAGGTCTGCGCGATGTATTCGTAGTCCGAAAACTCGATGTCCTTTCGCTTCTGGTCGCGCAGATATTCCTCCGCGTCCTGGATGACCGACGGCATTTTCGTCACCGTCAGCACATCGGATCCATAACCCGAAATCTTCGTAGCAACGAAGCGATTGGCGCCATTCACCAGCGTGATGATGGCTATGACCGAAGCCACCCCGATCACCACGCCGATCAGAGTCAGCACGGTCCGCAGCTTATTGGCCCATAAGGACTGGAGGGCAACACGGATTGCTTCCGTAAATCCCATATCGTATTCCCTCCGGCACGGAGGTCCTGGATGAAAGCCTGTCTGTCCTGGCTGAGAACCTTTTTAGTTTACGCAGATTTCCGCCACCGGTTCCCGGTTATCGCTCTGGCCCACCAGACGAGTATTGCTCGCGATACCAGGCCACGGTCCGCCGCAACCCCTCCTCGAACCCAACCTTCGCCTCGTAACCAAACGCCTCGCGGGCCGCCGATATATCGGCGAGCGAGTCCTGGATGTCGCCGGTGCGTGGCGGACCGTAGATCGGCAGCTCTTTGAAATCGAGCAGGTCAGCCAGAACCCGGAATGTCTCGTTCAGCGTGTGGCGCCCGCCGCAGGCGATGTTAAAAACGCGCCCCGCGACCTTGTCCGCTGGAGCTTCGAGCGCCAGCAGGTTCGCCGAAACGGCATTCTCAACGTAGGTGAAGTCACGCCCCTGCTCGCCATCTCCAAAGATGGTGGGCCGCTCGCCCCGCATCATCTGCAGCGTGAACTTCGCCATCACGCCGCTATACGGCGAGTCGGGCACCTGGCGTGGTCCGAAAATATTGAAGTAGCGCAGGCACACCGTCTCGATCCCATACACCTGCCAGTAGCTCTTCATGTAGAACTCGCCGGCAAGTTTCTGCACGGGGTACGGCGCAATCGGCATCGGTACCATCGTCTCCCGGCGGGGAAACCCAGGCTGATTGCCGTAGGCCGACGAAGACGCCGCATAGATGATCCGCTTCACGCCCGCGGCCCGAGCTCCCTCCAGCAGGTTGAACGTGCCGTCGAGATTTGCTGTGTGGCTGGTTCGCGGATCCTTCACCGAACGCGGAACCGAGGGCCGCGCCGCTTGATGCAGGATGAAGTCGATTCCCTCGCAGGCTCCCGCGGTCGCGTCGGCCTCGCGCAAATCGCACTCGACAAATTCGAAGCGGCCATCAAGATGAGCAATGTTCGCGCGTAAGCCAGTCTCGAAATTATCCAGTCCCCGAACCGTCGCGCCGCGCTCGACCAGGGTTTGCGTAATCCACGAGCCGATAAAGCCGGCGCAACCCGTCACCAGATAGGAACCCATCGTGTTCAATCCTATCGGATGACTATCGTCGCTCGGGCCGCAGCTCTGACTCTGTCATGCATACTGGATACGCATGGAAACCCTCCCGCCCTTTCGTCTTGCACCGTATTTCCGAACACGCCCCTGGGGCTTCAAGGACCTCGCCCCGTGGTACGACTACCACACCAACGGCGAGCCCATCGGCGAGGTCTGGCTGACAGGCGAAATGTGCCTGGCCGACACTGGACCGCTCATGGGCATGAGCCTCGCCGACATCACGAAGCAGCACGAATCTGCATTGCTGGGACCTGCGGTCCACACTTCCAGTGCCGGCACCAGAGACTTCCCGCTCCTGATCAAGATTCTTTTCCCGAAGGCAAAGCTCAGCGTCCAGGTGCATCCCGACGATGCCCTGGCCCAGCTCTACGGCCAGCCGCGCGGCAAAACCGAATGCTGGTATGCGCTCGATGCGCGGCCGGGAGCGCAGGTGGCCCTCGGCATCCGGCCCGGCGTCACCGTCGGAAAAGTAGAAGCCGCGGTGCACGATGCCTCGCTCGAATCCCTGCTGAAAATGGTCCCCGTGGAAAAGGGCGACATGATCTTTGTCGATGCGGGGACGGTTCACGCTCTGGGGCCCGGCGTGGTGATGCTGGAGACCCAGCAGACCAGCGACCTGACCTATCGCATGTATGACTATGGCAGCTCGCGTGAGCTCCATCTCGAGAAGGCCTTCGCCGCGATGAAGCTAAACACCCGCGGTGGAAAGGTGCCGCCACGTGCGCTCGATGGCCACACCCTGCTCATCGACGAACGCTACTTCAGAATCGAACACTGGCCAGTCGGGGCGAAGACCGCGCCGGCTTTCACTTCTGCCGCTCCGCTCGTCCAGATGCTGTTCGTTGTCCACGGACGCATTCGCATCGCCGGCCACGGGTTCGAATCCTTCACCCTCGAGCGCAATCAGCTTGCTGTTATCCCCTCCTCTACCCCGTGCTGGGACCTCGACGGCGACCAGGCCACTGACATCATCCGAATTCTCCCCGCTCCAGCAGGAATCTGAACCGGTTGCTCCCTTCTGCTCGTCCATCCTGAGAAATTCCCCGCCGCGGATACTGTGGGATAGAAGGCCGAGACCTTTTGTTCGTGTCCTGGCTGGCAATTTCGTCGACTGCTCGCATCTATTGTTTCTGGCTTGTGAATGGTAGCCTGAAAAAATGAGTTTTTCTCTCCTTTCTTCTGATTCCTCCGCGCGTTCGATGCTGTTGGAGCTCGACTTCCCTTCTGAGTTTGCACCGGGGGCGCAGGCCGCGATCCGCACCTGCCTGCGTGTGGTGCCTGAGGAGAAAGTGACCCTGATCTGTGATCGTGAGACTGCGCCGATTGCGGCATCCCTGGCGCGGGAACTGGCGGCGAATGGGAACCGCTGGAGTCCTTTCGTCCTCGAAGATCTCGCGCCCCGGCCGCTGGCCGCGATGCCGGCCGAGATCCTTGCCGACATGGAGACTTCCGACGTGAGCATCTTCGCGGTGCAGGTGCAGCGCAACGAGCTGAAGTCGCGGATGCAGATGACGGAAGTGGTCAATCGGCGGCGGATGCGGCATGCGCATATGGTGAACATCACCCCCCGGATCATGTGCGAGGGGATGCGGGCCGATTATGAGCGCGTGGATCGGTTGTCGCAGAAGGTGATCGAGATGGCCCGTAAGGCGCGGTTTATTCGCGCGACGACTGCTGCGGGGACCGATATCCGGGCCGAGTTGAATCCTGAGTATAAGTGGTTGAAGACTTCGGGGATCATTTCGCGAGATAAGTGGGGTAACTTGCCAGGCGGCGAGATTTTTACTACGCCAGGAGAGTTGAACGGCGTTTTTGTCGTTGATGGCGTGGTTGGCGACTATCTTTGCGCACAGTACGGGCTTTTGGAACCGACCCCTCTGAGGATTGAGATTCGGGGCAACCGGATTGTGGAGTGCCGGTCGGAAAATCGATCGCTGCTCGCGGATTTTGAGGCTTATACACACACCGATGAGAATTCGGATCGGGTTGGCGAGTTTGCAATTGGGACGAATATCGGGGTAGAGCGGGTCATTGGCAATATTCTGCAGGATGAGAAGTTTCCGGGAATTCACATTGCGTTCGGGAATCCGTATGGCGAGCATACCGGCGCGCCGTGGCATTCCTCGACGCATATCGATGTGGTTGGATTGCGGTTCAATATCTGGATTGAAGATGAGTTGATCATGCGCGATGGGAAATTTCTCATCGAGCCCTGACCTCTCGCCCGTTTGGTTGGAGTGCGGCCGGGCGGCTGCAGGCTCCCCGTCGTCAAGCAACGCCGGCGCTACTTCCTGTTAACTAAACTCGCCGAGCCCCCGGACCCCGAAGCTACTGCCTGCCCATCGGTGGCCAGCGGCAGCGGAATCTCCATCGTCCCAATCCGGTCCGTAGCGACGTCCCGGACCGCCACCCGCAGCCACGCCGCCGTCGTCGGCACCTCCAGCGTCTGCACCGCCCGGAAGAACGGCCGCTGCCCACCGTTTCCGGGCGTCGCAGTCTGGGTTCTAACCGCATTCTGCGATATTCCGTTCAGCAATTTGCCGTTGCGGTCGTAAGCTCCAGCGGCAAACTCCAGCACCTGCCCGCCCGGCTGGCTCGCTGCCTTCTGATCCAGCACCAAATAGTCGATCGTATAAGGCCGGAGCGGAATTGGCGCCGGCAGCTTCATTGGCTTATTGCTCTTTCGCACTACAAAATACGCCGGCTGCTCCACCAGGTTCGCCATCTGGTCCGGCGTGGCCATCGCCGCCGGCCCCGCGTGGAACTGTGCCCGGAATACAACGTCGTGGCCCACAGGCGCGCCATGCTGCATGTAGGCATACATCGAGTCCCCCGGCAGGTGCGCAACGACCTGGTCCTGCACCGCAACCGCCACCCTCTTCTCGTCGTCCCACAGAGGCTTTTCCGGGTCCTCCGCATAGTAGTACCGCCGATACTCCAGGTTATACCCTTTGCGGTCGAGGCTTACCCTGATGCCTCGCATCTTGCTGTCCTCCCGGAAATCCGTCGGCGCGTAACTGATCTCGTAGTAATTCGACCCATTCTCGGTCGCCTTCATAATCGCGCCGCTGATGTCGTTTGTGTTGTAGTAAGCCTGCCCGCCGGTTGCGTCGGCAATGTGCTGCGCGAGCGTGTCGATCCCATCCTTGTTCACCTTCAGACCAGACACATCCACCGGGTATACCGCCACCTGCGCGGCGTTCAGCGAGTCGACCGCCCGTCGCATAATCTTCATGCTCCAGCTGTCTCCCAGCGTCGTATTGTCGCCGGCGGAAAATCCCTGCGCCTGCAACGGCGATCCAGCCCCCGCCGACATCGTATTGCCCACTACCGCAGCCTGCACTCCAATCATCGGGACATCCTGCGGAAACTCCGACGACATCCAGATCAGATTCTTTCGCCCTGGCAGACCCTCAAGATAGTGACTGATAAAAGTCATCACTTCGAACGGCATATCCGTATCGTCCCTGCCCAGGTTAGCCCCGTTCAGCAGGTTCCAGGGAATGTGTCCCTCCTTGCGATGCACGTCGAACGCCTGCAACAGCTTGTTGGGATCGGTCGTGAAGCCCTGCAGCAGTCGAAAATCGTCCGCCAGCAGGAACAACGCAAATCGCGTGCCAGCGGGCTTGTTAGCGAGGAAATTCGCCAGCTGCTTTCTCGCCTGGATCTGATCTCCCTGGTCGGTCTCACTCATCGGATTGAACCCCTCCATGTGCACCGCGTCGTACACGATCACATACAGGGGTCCTCTCTCCGGCTCGGTCGCCACATTTACGTAAGTATCCGGGGGCAGCGGCGGTAACTTCGGCGCAACAAACGTCGGGTTCGCATCGAAGTCCACTTCCTCAAACGAGCGAACCGTCTGCGGCTTGTTATTCTCGGTTACTGAGAAATCCTTACTCGTCAGTCCCCGAACAGCATTGTGTTGGGAGTCCGTGACCACAACGTCCAGGACCACGCGACGTACCGTCACCGGAATCGTATAGGTCGACTTAGTCGGGCTACGGTCCGGCGTCCGGCTCCCGCTGCCGCCGCGTTGCGCGTTTCCTGGCAGGCAGCCGGCGATCAGAAGAAGACACCAAATCGTCAGAACCGGAGCATCGGCTCTGCGACGCAGAGGATGGAGCATGCGAGCACCTCGCGAAAGCGTTACCTGTGCCGATTATAAATGCGGCAAACTAGTGGCCTTTCGCAGTGAATTCGTTAGTGTGGTGTTTCTGATGTCCCTCGCAAGTTTACCCCTCCCCTTTCGTTGTCATCACGAGCGGAGCGCTGTGGGGCCCCGTCGTGCCGACAGGCACAGATGGGGTCGGCGGAGCAAGGGACCTGCTTTTTTCCCAACTGCTGACGTTTTCCTTGCGACAGGTCACAAGCGCAGCAACCTCTGCCCTGTATACGAACCAAACCCTGAAAAGTTCGCGAGCTTTACATTTGTCGGGTGGTCGCAGCGCCCGATCCGGGCGCGCCCGCCAGCGGCAGCCAAAACGTGAACCGCGTTCCCTTGCCCGTCTCGCTCACCAGCTCAATGCCTCCCCCATGCGCCTCCAGAATCGCCTTCACGATCGCCAGCCCCATACCCGTCCCAGCCGACCGGTTGCGCTGCTTCCTGCCCCGAAAATACTTATCGAAAACAAATGGCTGCTCCCCCGGCTCAATCCCAACGCCTCTGTCCTCCACCGTCACCGAAAGCCGGCCCTCATCCTTCACCGCGCTCACCCCGATCCCCGACCCCCGCGGCGAATACTTTGCCGCGTTCTCCATCAGATGCCGCAGCACCCGGTGCACCAACTCGCGATCCATCGGCGCTCGTGTCAACCCCTCCCCAACCTTCACCTCGACCGTCCGATCCCGAAGCACCGGACGCATCTCCTCCAGCGTCGTCTCAATCAGCTCCCGAACATCCTGTGGCCCCGCGTGGATCTTCACCGCTGCCGCATCCAGCTGCGCCATCTCTACGGCCTGGCCGATCAGCCGGTCCAAACGCGCGCTCTCCTCATCCACCACCGCCGCTAGTTCCGCGCGCTCCGCCTGCGTCAAATCCGGCTGGCTCACCAGCGTCGTCGCGGCCGCCCGAATCGCTGTCAGCGGCGTCCGCAGATCGTGGGTCACTGAATCCAGCAGCGCAATCCGCAGCCTTTCATTTTCGCGCGATGCCTCCAGCCGGCTGCTCTGTTCCACCGCCGCCCCGCGCGCCAGCGCAATAGCCACAAGGCTTCCGATCGCCTCATAAATCTGCTGCGAGTAGCCGCCATCGGTCACCGCCAGAACTCCCAGAGACTGCATCCCCAGCCGCAGCGGAATCACCTGCATCCCATCCCGCGCTGCGATCCCCGTCTCCGTCTGGCTGGCCGCAACCCTCATATTCGCGAGAGCAACTAACTCGTTGCGCGGATCGGAGTAGTACCCCGCATCCTCATCCCGCACATAAAGCGCCACCGCGCGAAATCCGAAGACCGCGACCGCCACCGACGGTGTAGTCCGTGCCAGCCCCCGCAGATCCTCCTGCAGCAATAATTGCTGGCTGAACTCGTACAGCCGCTCCACTTCTTCTCGCCGTTTCTCCGACGTCGCTGCATGCCGATGCTCTCTCTCCGCCAAATGGCTTACCAGCACGGCGCAACATACAAACGCGCCCAGAGCCACCCAGTTCTCCGGGTCCGCGATCGCAACACGACCTGCCGGAGGCAGAAAGAAAAATTCGTATACCAGCGCACTCAGGATCGAGAGATAGACGGAGTAAGCCAGTCTCCAGCGCGAAGCCGTCACCACCACCAGCGTTAAAAAACTCAGCGCGATCGTCGTCTGATTCGCCGGTATAACCTTCCTGAACAACTCCACCAGCAGCAGTGCCGCCCCCGTCAGCACTGTGTACCGCAACAAAATCTTTATTACTCGCGGCGTATCCTTCTTCATGAAAGCCGATCATACCCCGGAGTTGCCGGATGGCAGAACGCATCCTCGTCGTTGACGATGAAATTCAGATCACCCGCGTCCTGCGTGCCTCCCTCTCCGCCCAGCGCTACGATGTCCGCACCGCCAACGATCCCGAAGAAGCTCTCCGCCTCTTCGAGGAGTGGGACCCCGACCTCATCGTCACCGACCTTATGATGCCCGGTATGACAGGCATTGACCTCTGCCGCGCCGTCCGCCGCAAATCTCACACCCCCATCCTCGTCCTCTCCGTGCGCGATCAGGAACACGCCAAAGTAGAGGCACTCGACGCCGGCGCTGACGATTACGTCACCAAGCCCTTCAGCATTCAGGAGCTCCTCGCGCGTGTGCGCGCTCATCTTCGCCGCGCTCCCGAGCGGGCCGGCGATGCCCCCGTTGAAGTCGGCGATTTCCTCGTCGACCCCGGCGCGCACACCGTTGCCGTCTCCGGCCGTCCCGTGCACCTCACACCCAAGGAATTCGACCTGCTGCTCCTCTTCGCGCGCAATGCGGGCAAGGTCCTCACCCACCGCATCCTGCTCACCAACGTGTGGGGCGCGCAATCCGCCCAGCAGCCGGAATACCTCCGCGTCTTCGTCGGCCAGCTGCGCAAGAAACTCCAGGGCGATGCACCGAAGGAATATATCCAGACCGAACCTTGGGTGGGTTACCGCTTCCTTCCCGAAGGCGCCCCCGAGTAGGCTTCGCTCCACGCACTTACGAATTCCTAACGACTTCCTTCGCAATCCCTTCCGCTCCGCATTCTAGCCTGATATGTCTGCCCCTGAAATTCGGTCGGGGCACGCAAAGGATTATCCATGTCGCTAATCCGCTCCCTCTTCGTGTGTCTAAAGACCCCGAAACATCTGGCACTAACTTTGGCTCTTGGTCTGTCACTCGTCCCTGCTCTGTCGGCCGCCCAATCCCAGCAAACCCCGCAACTCAGCTCTGATTCAGCCTCCGGCGGCAGCACCACGCCTCCGCCTGACAACGCCACCATCCTTCGCGAACTCGCCGCCATGAAGCAACGCATTGCCGGGCTCGAAGCCCAGCTCAATGCAAACGGCGGCGCGCCCAGTGATGCCGCGGCAGCCGCAACCGCCGCCACGCTCACGGCTGCAAAAGACCATCTCTTCCCAGTGCCGCCGCCCCCCGGCGCTCATTCCGCCCTGATGAATACTCAACCCGTCATGGCCAGTGCATCTTCCTACGTCCCGGAATCCACACTCGCCTCGACTGAGTCCCCCGCCAAGGCCCCAACCGTCGACAGAGTCACCCCCTTTGCCGACGCCTGGTGGGGCTGGCTCAATGGCAATCCCCGCACCGTCGACTGCCCGCTGTGCAGCAAATATTTCACCCCGGAAATCCGTGTCGACACGAATTACAACCTCGACTTCAACCACCCCGCCGACGACACCATTAACGGATCGAGCGAGGTGTTTCGCTCCCAGGAGATTCAACTGGAACAGATGGGCGTTGGCGGCGACCTGCTGATCGACCATGTACATGCCCGCCTGATGACCCAGCTGGGCATGTATTCGGTCACTACCCCGCGCAACGACGCCAGCGCCTCACGTGGCCAGTGGAGCCTCGACGATGCCTATCGGTATGTTTCCGAGGCTTATGGCGGTTATCACTGGGACGCCATGCATGGTATTAACCTCGACGGCGGCATATTCCTCTCCTACATCGGCCTGTTCAGCTTCTATAACTTCGATAACTGGGCCTATCAGCCCTCGTTCGTCTCTTCCAACACTCCCTGGTTTTTCAACGGAGTTCGCGTTCAGGTCTTTCCCACGCAGCACCTGAAGATCGAACCCTGGTTCATCAATGGCTGGCAATCCTACGCGCGTTTCGGCACCAAGCCTGGCCTCGGCGGACAGATCAAATGGACCCCGACCAACAGCATCAACATCATTTCCAACAATTACGGCTACGGTGAGGATGACTTCGGCATCCACGGCCGCACACGCTTCCACACCGACAATAGCTTCGAGCTGAAGTACTATGACCGCCCTGACAACAAACTCGACCGAATGGCCTTCTCATTAACCGGGGACGCCGGCTGTGAAAGTGGCAGCGGGGTAGCCTGCACCGGGTCGGCCGACCACAAAATCTTCTCGCCCGCGACCTCCACATCCCCTGCCGTTTACTACCAGAAGCAGAGTTTCCTGGGCTGGATGCTCTACAACCGCCTCTGGCTCGATAAGGACAAATATGGGTTGACGGTTGGCGGCGGCCAGATTAACAATCCCGGCCGCTATCTCGTCCTGCTGCCCCCCATCAATGGAGCCACAGCTGTAACCGGCAGCGCCTACTTCCCCGAGGATCCGGGCCAACCCTTCCATGGCACCGACGGAACCATCACTTACGACTACATGCCCAGCCAGTACGTTACCTTCCGCAGTGAGTACAGCTATCGCCACTCGGATGTGCCCTACTGGGCCGGAAGAGGCGGCTCTACCCCTCCCGGAGGCAACGCCTACACCGCGATCGGCAGCCCTGCAGACTTTACCTGCACCAATGGCTCAACCTCAGCCGACTCCGGCATTGGTTACGCAACCATGCCCAACCTGACTTACAAACAGGAGTACGCCGCAAACATCGCCGCTGCCAAAGCCGCGTGCGCTGCCAATCCGGCCTACCCCACTTTGTGGCAAGCCGATCTGCGTCGCGACCAGCAGATCGTCACTTTCGCCATTCTGGTCAAGTTCTGACAGCGTCGCAGATGCTCTCTCGTTTGCAACCCGGCCCTCAACCCGAAGCCTGTTCCCAGGTCGTCGCTGAGGCCCTTCTTTACGATTCCCTTACGAAATCTTTATGTCTTCGGTACGCCTCCCCCGCTCTCCTGAGGGAGGCTTCGAACCGGCTCATGGATTACCGCATCCCTCTCTCGTTTGCACCCGCCGTCCTCCTCGTCTCGGGAGCCCTTCAACTCCACGCTCAGTCCCAGTCCACCAGCGATGACGCCCAGCAACTTCGGCGGATGGTACTCGATCTCGAGCAGCGCGTCGGGGAGCTCGAACAGGAGAATCGCGCTTTGCGGTCGCCGATGACGCCCCCGCCTGAAAGTGCCGGTTCCCTCACTGCCGCGGCCCTCGTCCGTGCCAGCGAGGAGCTCCGTGTCCCAGGTGCGCCATCCGCCCTACAAACCCAGACGATCACGGCCACCCAGGTGGCGCAGCCTGCACCACTGCTTCCCGGCACCCTCCCCGGTGGCGCGACCCTCAACTACACCTTCGACGGCTACTACGAATACAACTTTAACGATCCCACCGGCCGCGTCAACGATCTCCGCGCCTATGATGTCCTCAGCAACGTCTTCAGCATCAATCAGGCCGACTTCATCTTCGACCTCGACCCGGACCTCACCGTCCATCGCCGCTATGGTTTCCGCATTGATCTCCAGTTCGGCCAGGCTACCGAAACCCTCCAGGGCAATCCCGCCAACGAGACCCGCCCCGAGATCTATCGGAATATCTTCCAGGCCTACGGCACCTACATCTTCCCGGCCGGTAAAGGGATCGAAGTCGACTTTGGTAAATGGGCCAGTTCCCTCGGCATCGAAGGCAACTACACCAAAGACCAGCAGGACTACACCCGCTCCTACTACTTCTACTACCTGCCCTTCTACCATAACGGCATTCGTACCAGCTACAAACTTAACGACAAATTCTCCGCCAATTACTGGATCGATAACGGAACCAATCAATCCGAACCCACCAACGGTTACAAAGACGAGCTATTCGGTTACGTGCTCCAGCCGGTCAAGTCCGTAAACTGGACATTCAACTATTACAATGGCCAGGAACACCCAGACACCCTCGCCGCAGGCAACTGCACCGTCCCCGTCCAGCCCGGCCTTTGTCTCGCCCCACTCACCCCCGCCCCCAATGGCAAAATACACATCTTCGACAGCTATGCCACCTGGCAGGCCACTCCAAAGTTCAATTTTTCCATCGAGGGCGACTACGTCATCCAGCGCTTATGGGCCAACGCCGCCCCCGGTGAATCGTCCGCTCCCTCTCACGCAGATGGCGGTGTCGCCTACGCGCAATATCAACTCAACCCGAAGGTCGCTCTCGCTGCTCGCACTGAATACCTCTCCGACCGTGGCGGCCTCTTCAGCAACCAGACCCAGGCCCTCAAAGAAGTCACCGGCACTTACAAATACAACTTTGCCGACGGCTTCGATGCCTTTCTTGAATACCGCCGCGACTGGAGCAATCAGCTTTACTTCATCACAAGTAACCCTAATTCACCCTCCAGCCATCAGGACACCGCCCTGCTCGGGGTGGTTTGGTGGTACGGCGGCAAACAAGGCTCCTGGTAGGAAGGACTCCTCATGTCGGACCTCTTGATGATTCTCTTTTCCATCGCGTTTTTCGCGGTTGCTCTCCTCTACGTAACCGCATGCGAGAAGCTGAGGTAGCCATCATGCACATGACGACCGCGATAATTTTCCTCATCACCGTATTTCTCCTCGGCTACCTCATCGTGGCCCTCCTGTACCCGGAGAAGTTCTGACATGACCCTGAATGGATGGCTCCAGTTCCTCGTCTACTTTCTCGTTCTTTCGATCTGCATGCGGCCGCTGGGGATTTACATGGCTGGCGTCTTCTCCGGCAAATACAACTTTCTCCGCCCCGCCGAGAACCTGATCTACCGCCTCTCCGGCATTCGCAGCGACGAGGAAATGTCCTGGCGCGAATACACCGTAGCCATGCTCCTCTTCAGCTTCGTGTCCCTCGTGGTCACTTACTTCATTGAGCGCCTGCAACATGTCCTCCCCTGGAATCCACAGCACTTACCAGGTATCGACGGATTGCTCGCCTGGAACACCGCCGCATCCTTTACCACCAATACCAACTGGCAGGCCTACACCAACGACGTCACCATGAGTTACTTCACTCAGATGGCAGGCCTCGCCTATCACAACTTCTTCAGTGCCGCCGTCGGTATCGCCGTCGCCATCGCCCTGGTTCGCGGCATCGCCCGCCGTGAATCGAAGACTATCGGCAATTTTTGGGTCGATACCACCCGCGCCTGCCTCTACATCCTGATACCCATCTGCATCGTCTACGCCCTCGCCCTCGTCAGCCAGGGAGTGATCCAGAACCTCCACCCCTACACCGCCGCCCACACCCTCGAGCACCAGACGCAAACCATCGCCCAGGGCCCCGTCGCCTCTCAGGAAGCCATCAAGATGCTCGGCACCAACGGCGGCGGATTTTTTTCAGCGAACAGCAGTCACCCCTTCGAAAATCCCACTCCCTTCAGCAATTTCATGGAAATGTTTTCCATCTTCTTTATCGGTGCCGCACTTACCGTCACCCTCGGCCGAATGACCGGCTCTCCCGGCCATGGCTGGGCCGTCTTCGCATGCATGTCTGTCCTCTTTCTCGCTGGGTTCACCGTCGCTTACTGGGCCGAATCCCAGCCCAGCCCCGTCCTCCACGGCGTCAACCAGCATCCGAGTAGCTTGCAATCCGGCGGCAACATGGAAGGCAAAGAAACCCGCTTCGGCATAACTAACTCCGCCCTCTTCGCCACCATCACCACCGATGCCAGCTGCGGCGCCGTCAACTCCATGCACGATTCCTTCACCCCTCTCGGCGGCATGGTGCCCCTCATCAACATCATGCTCGGTGAAATTATCTTTGGCGGCGTTGGTTCCGGCCTTTACGGCATGCTGATCTATGTCGTGCTTTCAGTCTTCATCGCCGGATTGATGGTCGGGCGTACCCCGGAATACCTCGGCAAAAAAATAGAGTCCTACGATGTAAAGATGACCATGCTCTACGTACTTATCTTCCCGTTGGTCATCCTTACCTTTACCGCCGTCTCCGTGCTGTCTCACATGGGTCTCAGCAGCCTCGCCAACAATGGCCCTCACGGCTTTACCGAGATCCTGTACGCCTATGTCTCCACCGCCGGCAATAACGGCTCGGCCTTTGCCGGACTCAACGCCAATACCCATTGGTACAACATCAGCACCGGCTTCAACATGCTCATCGGCCGCTTCCTCATGATGATCCCCATGCTGGCCCTCGCCGGTAATCTGGCCCGCAAAAAAAGCGTTCCGCCCTCACCCGGCACCTTCCCTGTTAACACACCGCTCTTCGCCGTCCTTCTCACCGGCGTCATTCTGATCGTGGGGGCACTTACCTTCTTCCCCGCGCTCAGCCTTGGTCCCATACTCGAACATCTCCTCCTGCAGCACGGCACTCTCTTTTCCTAGGTCAGAGAAAAAGCATTTATGGCAAAAAAGCAAAGCTTCTGGAATCCCGACATACTTCGCCAGGCGATCATCGACTCCTTCACCAAGCTCGACCCGCGCCTGATGATGAAGAACCCGGTCATGTTTGTCGTCGAAGTAGGCAGCGTTGTCACTTCCGCTCTCCTGATAGACGAAGCCGTTCACCACCAACACATCGGCTTCAACCTTCAGATCACCCTCTGGCTCTGGTTCACAGTGCTCTTCGCCAATTTCGCCGAAGCCATCGCCGAAGGCCGTGGCAAAGCCCAGGCTGACACCCTGCGCAAAGCCAAAGGCGAAACCATGGCCTATCGTTTCCGCTCCGATGGTTCGCTGGAGGCCATCTCCAGTTCGGCCCTGCGCTGCGACGACATCATCAAGGTCGAAGCCGGCCAGTTCATCGCCGGCGACGGCGAAGTCATCGAAGGCGTTGCCTCCGTCGATGAGTCTGCCATCACCGGCGAATCCGCTCCCGTCATCCGCGAAGCCGGCGGCGATCGCTCCGCTGTCACCGGTGGCACCCGCGTCCTCTCCGACTGGATCAAGATTCGCATCACTTCCAACCCCGGCGAAACCTTCCTGGACCGCATGATCGCCCTCGTCGAAGGAGCCGACCGCCAGAAGACCCCCAACGAAATCGCCCTCAGCATCCTGCTCGCCGGCCTCACCGTCATCTTTCTGCTCGCCGTCGCCACGCTGCAGCCCTACGCCATCTACTCCCACGCACCGCAAACCATCTTCGTTCTCGTTTCGCTTCTCGTTTGCCTTATCCCCACCACCATTGGTGCCCTGCTCTCCGCCATCGGCATCGCGGGCATGGATCGCCTCGTCCAATACAACGTACTTGCCATGTCCGGTCGCGCCGTGGAGGCAGCGGGCGATGTCAACACGCTTCTCCTCGACAAAACCGGCACCATCACGCTCGGCAATCGCCAGGCCACCGAATTCTTCCCCGCTCCCGACATCAGCACCGAGCGCCTGGCCGACGTAGCCCAGCTCGCCTCCCTCTCCGATGAAACCCCGGAAGGCCGCTCCATCGTGGTTCTCGCCAAAGAAAAATACAATCTTCGGGGCCGCGACCTCAGCGGTATGCGGGCCGAATTCGTCCCCTTCAGCGCGCAAACCCGCATGTCCGGCGTCGATCTTCCGGGCAGCAAAATTCGCAAAGGCTCCGCCGACGCCATCGCTCGCTACCTTGAGCAGCAAGGTTCCAGTATGCCGCGCCAGGTCACTGACCGCGTCGAAGAAATCGCCCGCCAGGGAGGCACGCCCCTCGTCGTCGCAGAGAATTCAACCGCCCTGGGCGTCGTCTACCTCAAAGACATCGTCAAAGGCGGCCTCAAAGACCGCCTCGCCCGTCTCCGCGCCATGGGTATCCGCAGCATTATGATTACCGGCGACAACCCCCTCACCGCCGCGGTCATCGCGCGCGAAGCCGGCGTCGACGACTTCCTCGCCGAAGCCAAGCCTAAAGACAAAATGGACCTCATCAAGCGCGAGCAGGCTAAAGGCAAGCTCGTCGCCATGACCGGCGACGGCACCAACGACGCACCCGCTCTCGCTCAGGCCGACGTCGGCGTGGCCATGAACACAGGCACTCAGGCAGCGAAAGAAGCCGGTAACATGGTCGACCTCGACTCCAATCCCACCAAGCTCATCGAGATCGTCGAAATCGGAAAACAGCTGCTCATGACCCGCGGAGCGCTAACTACCTTTTCCATCGCCAACGACGTCGCTAAATACTTCGCCATCATTCCCGCCATGTTTGCCGGTGTCTTCCCGGTACTCAACGCACTGAATATTATGCATCTCGCTACTCCCCACTCGGCTATTCTCTCCGCGGTTATTTTCAACGCGATCATTATCATAGCCCTCATCCCCCTCGCACTCCGCGGCGTCAAATACGAGCCCATGTCCGCCCAGGCCCTGCTGCGGCGCAACCTTATCATCTACGGAATCGGCGGCATCATCGTCCCCTTTATCGGAATCAAGCTCATCGACCTCGCCCTCAACGGCCTGCACCTCGCCTGACCGCGAGCGAACTGAGTTCGGAGACACACATGCGCAGCACGCTCATCATCGCCCTCCGCTACACCATCGTGACAACGATTCTCCTCGGCATCGTCTACCCGCTCGTCATCACAGGCCTCGCGCAGCTCACGATGCGCGACAAGGCCAACGGCCAGCTCATCACACGTGACGGCCAGGTCATCGGGTCCGCCATCATCGGCCAGGCCTTCTCGAGCCCCCGCTACTTCCACTCGCGCCCCTCCGCAGCCGGCAACGGATACGACGCCACCAGCTCAGGCGGATCCAACCTCGCGCCCTCGAACAAGGCGCTCGTCACGCGCATCGACGCCGACGTCGCCACCTGGCAGAAGCAAAATCCAGGCCAGCCCGTCCCCATAGGCCTCGTAACCACGTCTGCCTCGGGTCTCGACCCCGACATCTCGCCCGCCGACGCTCTCTATCAGGTTCCCATGGTCGCAGCCGCGCGTCATCTGCCAGAGGCCACCGTCCGCGCGTTCGTCGAGTCACACTTAGAAGGTCGCCAACTCGGCTTCCTCGGCGAACCCCGCGTCAACGTTCTGGAACTTAACCTCGCTCTTGACGATGTTACTGCGAAGTAGCGGGCGCACCCAATGCCTGCTCAATCGCACTTTCCGCCAGCGGAGCCATCACCGCAAATCCCGCCGCGTTCGGATGCAGCCCATCCCCGGTCAACTCCGCCTTCAACATTCCGCGCCCATCCACCATCGCCGAGAAATAATCCAGATACACCAGCCCGTTTTCCGAGCAGTATTTCTTGAGCCACGCATTCAAAGCCAGAATCTTCTCCGGCGACCGTTGCAAAAAGAAACTCAGCGCGCGCGGATTGTAGTTATTGATCGGCATCACTGACGCAAACACCATCCGGATCCCATGCACCTTCGCTAACTCCGCCATCGTGGCGTAGTCCCCCTCAATCTGCTCCAGTGTCTCCTCGCCCGTGTTCCCCGCAATGTCGTTGGTCCCCGCCAGTACCACCACCACCTCCGGCTTCAGATCGATCACATCCTCGCGAAACCGCACAAGCATCTGCGGCGTCGTCTGCCCGCCAATCCCGCGATTGATGTAATGCTTCCCGGGAAACGACTCATCCAGCTTCCAGATATCCGTGATCGAATCCCCAAAGAACACTACCCGCTGCTCTCCGGCTGCCGCAGACCCCAGCTTCACATCGTCATCGTGATACCGCGCGAGCTGGCCGAAGTCATTCATCAACATCCGCGCATTCCCTTCGCGATACAGTTCCAGACTCCGCGCCGAGGCATAACCGTCCTGCGCCGTCCCCTGCAGCGGCGTCCCTGTCGACTCACCACTCTGCGCCTCGGCTCCAACACACGCCAGCATCACAGCCACCAACAAAGCCAGTTTTTTCATGCCAACACCCTACCACTTCGTCTTGAGACGCTCCCCGCCAGCGTGACAATTGTCATATTTCCCGACTGACAATTGGTACTGGAGCATCCGGAGCCAATGAGGGATGATGTCTGTGCACTTCGAAGAGGCTCAACCGCATGTCGTCCCAGGTCGCACCCGCCACAGTAGCCGTCCCGACCGCTCCGTTCCACCGCAGCATCGGCGCCGCCATCGCCCTCATCTTCACCGCGCCCCTCATCGCCGAATACCTCCTCGGCGACCTGCCCCTCAAAATGCTCGCAGCCCTCGTCGTCATGGCTCCCATGTACGGCGGCGGAGCTCTGCTCATTCGCGAAGTCGTTCGCCGAACGGGCCGTGGCTGGCCCAGCATCCTCCTCCTCGGCGCCGCCTACACCGTCATCGAAGAAGCCTTCACCACGCAGTCCCTTTTCAACCCCGACTATCTCCATCTGCACGGGCGTTTCCTCACCCACGCCTGGATTCCCTTCCTCCACATCGGCGCGTGGTGGACCCTCTTCATGTTCAACCTTCACACCTTCTGGAGCATCTCCGCCTCCATCGCCCTCGTCGAAGCCCTCGTTCCCAACCGCGCTGAACAACCCTGGCTCGGCCGCCTCGGCGATTCCATCGTCGCTCTCCTGTTTCTCGTCGGATGCGCCGCCAGCACCGCCGTCACCTTCAGAGGCGATCGCTTCGTCGCTGCACCAGCACAGTTCACCTGCGCTGGCATCGTCGCCCTCGCCCTCATCGTCGCCGCCTTCCTGCTCCCGCGCCGTCAGCCTCATATCGTCGCCGGTCCTACACCTCCTCCATTGCTCACCGGAGTAGTCGCTCTCATCCTCGGCCTGGCCATCCTGTTCACTCCCCCCACCCTCAACTGGGGAGCCGTCGCCGCCATGCTTGCCATCGATCTCGCCTTCCTGCTCTTCGTCCGCGTCTTCTCCAGTCGAGCCACGTGGACCCCGCTCCATACCTTCTCTCTCGCCGCGGGAGGGGCGTTAGCCTACGGCCTCCACGCCTTCGCCGCACACCCTCTCTTCGGAACTGTCCTCGCAGCCCGCATCAGCAACGCCATCTTCCTTGCCGCCGCCATCGCCCTCATCGCCGCAGGAGCCCGCCGCACCGCCCGTTCCCTGGCCCCGAGCCCACACCCCATCCCGCATTAGGTCTTCCTGCTGACATTTCCTGTCGTCATCTGATAGACAGGAGAGGCCCGCCATTCCTGTGACCGTTCGTCGACGCGGAGCGATGCGCCACGAAATGGAGCTTCAACATGAAGACGATCCTGCTCGCCGATCCCGTCCGCTACCCTCGTATGACCACCGAAGAACTCCGCGCCACGTTCCTGCTCCAGGGATCATACGAACCCGGCGCCCTCAACCTCAGTTACGTTGACCTCGACCGCGCCGTCGTCGGCATGGCTTCTCCAACCGGCCAGCCAATCTCCCTGCCCACTTTTCCCGAACTCCGCGCCAGCTACTTCACCGAACGCCGCGAAATCGGCATCCTCAACATCGGAGGCCCCGGCGCCGTATGCGCCCAGGGCCGAAGCTACCCTCTGCGCAACCTCGATGTCCTCTACATAGGCCGCGGCATTCCCGACATCAACTTCGAATCGCAGACCACCGAGAATCCCGCCATCTTCTACCTGCTCAGCTATCCCGCGCACCGCAACCATCCGGTCACGCTGGTCACAAAAGAAGAGGCCAAGCCCACCCCCCTCGGCAGCCAGGAAACCTGCAATCAGCGGATTGTGAACCGGTATATCCATCTGGAAGGGGCGCGCAGCTGCCAGCTGGTGATGGGCGTTACCACTCTCAACCACGGCAGTGCGTGGAACACCATGCCCCCGCACACACACATGCGGCGCTCGGAGATTTATATGTACTTCAATCTCGCGTCCGACGCCCGCGTCTTCCACTTGATGGGACCGCCAAAGGAGACGCGGCATTTGGTGCTGGCTAATCGGGACATTGTTATCTCTCCAGGATGGTCGATTCACGCCGGCATGGGAACGCGCGCTTATAGTTTCTGCTGGGGCATGGGGGGCGAGAACCAGGACTACGCGGATATGGACCCTGCGCCGCTCGATACGCTGCTTTGACTTGCCTGGGAATGCTTCAGGAGAGGAGTTTTGCGATGAAATCCGTGCTGCTCGGCGCTGCCGTGCTCGCCGTCACCTTCTCCGCTGCTGGGCAGAGTCCGCAATCGACCCCGACTGCTGCTCACGATTCTGCCATCGTCTTCACTGTTCCCGACCTGCATACGCAACTGGAGAAGCTGGCAGCCGACGCAAAGGGCAAAGGCTCAGCCGGCGCGACCATTGAGGACTACGGCAGTTACAAATTGCAGCTCTCCGTCCGCGGCGTGAGCGGGGGCGCCGAAGTGCATGCACACTGGGACGACGTGATGATGGTGGAGCAGGGCAGCGCCACGCTGATCACCGGAGGCACAGTCGTCGACGGCAAGACCGGGGCCGACGGTGAAACCCACGGATCGAGAATCGAGGGCGGTCAGTCGCAGAAGATCAATCCTGGCGACGTTCTGACGGTCCGCGCAGGAACGCCGCACCAGCTGATTCTCGAACCAGGGACTACCTACGGCGCCGTCGTGGTCAAGATTCACGAGCCGTGAACCGCAGGGCTCTGCAACCTGTAAACTGCTTCGCTCCGGGCTCCAGGCTCCTGGCTCCCGGCCCCAGCGCTCTTACAGCCCGTAATGCTGCAGGAAGGGCGAAGGCGTGTGCGTTCTCTTGCGCTCGCGCACACCCAGCGACGCGGAAATTTCCTTGCAGCAGCGCATCAGATGTTCAGCAATGCCTGGCACGCTCTGCTGCGTGATTCTTGAGGTTGGGCCGGAGACGCTGACCGCGGCCATCGGGTGCCCGCTCTCGCTCAGTATCGGTGCACCGATGCAGCGCACCCCCGTTTCTACTTCCTCGTCGTCGATGGCGTACCCGCGACGACGCACACGGTCCAGCGATCGCATGAGGGCCTCGGGCGTCACCAGCGTGCGATGCGTGAAGCGCGTGAAGCGAATCCTGCCGATGATCTCCGCGGCCGCTGCCTCGGGCAGGAATGCGAGCATCGCTTTCCCCATCGCCGTGCAGTAGACAGGGTTCGAGGTTCCAATGCGCGAGGCCAGCCATACGCGGCGATTGTTCGGCTCCACCTTGTCGAGATAGACCACGGAGGTTTTTTGCAGAACGCCGAGGTGCACTGTCTCGCCCACCTGGACTGAGAGACGGCGAAACCACGGATGCACGCGCGCGCGCAGATCGATCTGCTCGACGGCGCGGCTGCCAAGCTCATACAGCTTCAGCCCGAGGCGAAACCGGTTCTCCGGGGTGCGCTCGATCAGCCCGCAGCGCTCGAGCACCATGAGCGCGCGATGCGCTGTGCTCTTGTGCAGAGCCATGCGCTCGCACACATCCGCCAGCCCGAGCGGTCCTTCGCTCTCGCCCAGCAGCTCCAGAACCGCGACGGCGCGGTCGAGGCTCTGCAGCTGATAAGGATCGGCGGGTCTGGTTTTTTCTTCGCGGCTCCGGGCCGGCGGTTCGACTGCCTTCAATCCCTGACCCATCTCAACCTCCTTTGCGGCCAGCTCTACCGAGCCAGCCAGCCGCCATCGACAACAAGAACGGTGCCGGTTACATAATCGCTGGCCGTCGAAGCCAGAAAGACCGCGGCTCCGGTCAGGTCTTCGGGCTCGCCCCAGCGTCCGGCTGGAATCCGTTCGAGGATCTGGCGGTTCCGCGTCTCGTCCTTTTGCAGCGCAGAGGTATTGTCGGTTCGGAAGTAGCCTGGCGCAATGGCATTGACCTGCACGTTGCCCGGAGCCCATTCGTTGGCGAGGGCCTTGGTCATCTGCGCGATGCCGCCCTTTGAGGCGGTGTAGGCTGCGACGCGAATGCCTCCCTGGAACGACATTATGGAGGCGATATTGACGATCTTTCCCTGCTTCCGCTGCAGCATCTCGCGGCCGGCGAGCTGGCACAGGCGGAACGCGCTGGTCAGGTTCACCTGAAGCACCTGCTTCCACGCATCGAGGTCGTGGTCTGCGGCGGCTTCGCGATGGATGGTCCCCGCGTTGTTGACGAGGATGTCGGGCGGGCCCATGGCGTCGCGCACGTCCGTGAAGAGGCGGTCCGCGCCATCATCCGCGCTGAGGTCGGCGGAGAAACTGGCCGCCTTGCGCCCCGATTTGCGTATATGCAGGGCTGTCTCCTCTGCCGGACGCCGATTGCCGTGGCAGGCGACGGCAGCGCCGGCATCCGCCAGCGCCAGAGCGATGGCCGCGCCCAGACCGCTGGCTGCACCGGTGACCAGCGCAGTCTTTCCGTCCAGCCGGAAGCGATCGACGATGCCCACGTGAGAAAGACTCCGCGCCATTCCGCAGCAAGGTACGGCGTACCTCAATGCGAATCGGACAAGGTGATATTTTCGGGACGATGCGGGAGGCTTGTCAAGGTGGTCTGATGATTTTGAGGAGGGTCCGGGCCCAGGCTCTTTCCGGTTCGCCAGCAAAGGAAGGCCTCAAGAACAGAACCTGATTCAATAGCGCGGTTCATGCATTTCGGTAGATTTGGCCGCGCGATCCAATATCTGAAACCAAGAGTATGTCTCCGATGATCAGCATGAGGATTCTGTACTTACCAATCCGGCTAGAGCGCTTGTCGCTATTCGTCAAAAAATACGAGTGCCGCAGATCGTGAGGCTCTGCGGCAACCTGTTTCACCTTTTCCTGAATTCTTTTCCGAGTCGGAGCGTCCAAGCCCTCCAATTATTTGGCCGCTGCTTTCGTATAACGAACGGCGAGTGGCGTTGTCATCACTCTGCTAAAGCAACAGTCTCTCCACGTTCGAATTCCGCTCGCGCAGCCTCAAAAATCTTCTCCAGTGGATCGGGATTTGTCAGGTCCTGAATCCATTCAGCCAATTCGACAATGCGTTCGTCATTGCGATGGAGCCTGTGAATAGAGGCTGCCAGCGCAGAGTTGTTCGTCAACCGATGGTGGTTGGCAGCTTGATAGATTCCATCTAAGATCACATGCAGTTGCTGTATTGAGGCAATGGCATTTTCAATACGCGATCGGTCGGACGACTTCGAAGATGTGGCGGGGGCTTTTTCAGCCTCCGCAATCGCCTCTTCGAGTTTCGCGTGAACGTCGTCAAGCATAGACTCGATTCGACCATTCACTTTCCAAAGGAAATATCGAACCTGATACGCGATTCTCTGCTGTTTGACAGCCTCAGCAAGGCGAGAAGCGAAAGAAAGCGTACCGTATACATCGGCATTCCAACGGTCGGTGCCAATATACGCAACGGCGACTGCAGCCATTTAAGATCAACCTCTTAAAGGTTAAGATGTGCGAGCAGCGGCTGTGGCGCAGAAGTTTACCGCAAGACACCCGCCGTGACAATGCTCCGTTCGGGGCACTACACCAAATATAGTACCGTCAGCGCCCCACCACTTCCCATACGTCCCAAGTACCAGGGTTAATTACCCCGGTAACGTTACGTCCCATTTGGGGACACTACAGCAAATCCCCTATTTTTGCACCGCGAATGGTGCAAATGGAATCAGGCCTGCGACTCTCCTCCCAAAATGCTCTCTGTCAAGTGCATAATCATCAGCCAGATCGCCGACGCCGTTCTTCGGATCCTTGCGGACGAATACCGCCGCCACTTTGTCCTCGTAGGCGAGATCAAAATGCTCGTCCATGCGAAGCAGCTGGGTCAGCGCCGCGTCATCGGGAGCAATCACAACGCCTGCGGATTCGAGATCGGGATCGGACTTCCATTGCGGGCCGCCGCTCCAGGTATGGCGGGAGCGATCGAGGAGTTTGTCGCCATAGAGTGCAGCGCGGCCGTCGATGCTGACCGGCTCGCGAAGGTTCCAGATCAGAAAACCGCCCCAGTCGTAGGTGTTGAAGAGAGCACCGGTATAGTGCCGCTCTTTGACGACCTGGACCGCCTGCACCGGCATCTTCTCCGCCAACGACGATTGCAGCCGGCCGTTGTTCAGGTGAAGCAGCGCCACACTGGCCATGAATGCAGCCATCGCCGACAGTGCGCTGAGCGCTACGGCCCATCCGGCAAGCTTGTGTTGAGGTTCCTTATCCGAACGCCCGGGCAGTCCGGCGGCAAGAATGGCTCCAGCGGTAATGGCCATCACCCACAAGTCGCGCCGGGAGCGAAAGGAGAGAATCGCGGCCATGGCCAGCATCAGGGTCTCGAATGGCGCCAGATGCCGATAGCGGAAGAGGACGCCGGCGGCGGCCAGCGCAAGAAAGAGCAGAACGAAATCGCCCGACGCGCGGAACGGCAGCGCCATCATTTCAGCAACGCTGTCCAGAACACCGGACTGCGAGCCCAGCTGCCAGGCGACTTTGTAAATCCCGGGGCCGTAAGGATTGAGGCAGGTTGCCCCGACGCAGGCGGCCAGCGTCAGCCACAGGTCGCGCGCGGGCGGGCATTTGGCATCCGACTTCCACCAGCGCGACAGCCAGGGCTCAATGGCCGCAATGCCCAGCACCAGCAATCCATCGACGAACTGAATATGCACGTTCGCCCACACTGCGAAGAGAAGAGGCAGCCACAACAGCTCGCGAGTCCTGCCCATGCGCCGCGCGTGCATCAGGATGTCCATCTCGATGGCAAAAAACAGAATCGTGAACAGCCACGGCCGCGGGGTGCTCATCCGGGAGAGGCAAAACATGACTGCGATGGTCAGCACCGCGCGCTGGGTGAAGTCCGCCTGGAGCCGGCTGGTCATGTGATAAATGGCAGCCGCGATCAGCGCCATCATGGCCGCGGTAAAAATCATCAGCCCTTTCAAATTCATCCACGTGTAGAGCTTGAGCAGCACCAGTTCGAAGAGCCAGCTGTAAGCCTGCCAGGGCGTACCGCCGGTTACGCGGGAGAAGGGATCGGCGTGCGGAAACGCATGGTGCTCAAGAATCCACTGGCCGGTCCGCAGATGCCACCCGATGTCGGGATCGACGACAGATTCCGAGGCGCCGCGCAGGCAGACGAACGCGAATATCGCTACCAGAAATCCGATCAACAGCGCGCGCGCCACCTGGTCCGCGTGTTGTGAATGGGTACGGCCCGATTGCAAGGTGATGCTCCTCTGCCGGGGTGGTCATGCCGCGGCGTGTGCGAGACATCCTCGGCCAGTGCCGCAACGCCGGCAAGGTGCGCCGCGGCCACACAAGCACTCATTCGCGCCGTAAGCGGAAGCGGGTGGGAACGGCCCCTGCATTATGCTCGTGGCCCCATGGGATGCAGTCGATAGCACCCAGCTCCATCGGACTAACACCATCGTGGATATGTACCACTAAGGTGGGATTAGCCAGGCGGTGTAAGTCAGAAAATCGGGGATCTGGTCGTTACGGGTTTTCGGGGGGGGGGGAATTCCTGTCGGATTGAATGGGCATCTGCCCCAAATGGGTACTGACTTCGGTACTTACGAGTGATGGAGATATCCGGCTGATTCGATTACTTCTGAACATGGTTGGGGATGTTCGCAAATCGATGATTGGGGCTTCGAAAGCGGTCGCAGTTTCGCCAGAGAGCGGGGAGCCCAGGTTACTCGACCATTCTGAAGAACCATGCACACAGTGCGCGCCGTCCGGCATTCCTTGCCGGCGGCAACCAGGAAGGTTGCATGGCAGAAACATTGGGAAGCGGGTCCTTCAGGCGAGCTATTTCCTTGCGAAGTTTGGCCATGCGTGATCCGTTCGGTAATCGGAAGTACTTGCCAGCAGTAACGAAGAATCTCTGGGTCATATGATCCTGAATTGCTTTGTTTTAGCACCGGAGTTTTGGACAAAAGTAGCAAAAGGTAACACTTAAATGGCATTGCGATGAAGCACCGATACGGCGCAATGTGATGACAATCACCACAACAGCGGCGCGGTCCGGGGACAGGAACATGGATGGCCGTGCAGCTCTAACCCCAAGGAGAACGGAAAAAATGAACGTGACCAAACAGCTTCTCAAAAACCTGCTCAACGACGAGTCCGGCCAGGATCTGATCGAATACGCTCTGATCGCTGCCCTGATCGCGCTGGGCGCCATTGTGGCCATGCAGTCTCTCTCCGGAAAGATTGCCAACGAATTCAACACGGTCGGCAACAGCCTGTAACCCTCACTGATGTTCTGGCGGTTTCTGTTTTGCCGGTCTCTGGTTGGGTGTTACAGTTCGGGCGCGCTCGTACGCGATGAGTGCAACTGAACCGGTTAACTAGCTGAGGTCGCGGCCATCGTTCTTTCGGCCCCCGGTCGCGACCACCCACCTCTGCGGTAAATCCGGAAACGCCGGCTTTCAGAATGGCGACATGGCTTCAACTCTGGTCAGCGCAGGGCATTTCGAACCTGATTTGCCTGCATGGAAATTCACCGATGGACGACGCAGCATCATGCGGATTTCCTGGCCGCTCCCGCGAGGGAAAGCCCCAGGCCGGGATGCCGCGGCGCGATGTACCGGCAGGCGGGCTGAAGGTCTTCGCTGCCACATCGCAATGTCCCTCACGCACCGTCTCGGCGAGCCTGGCTTCCATGCCGGTATCCGGGAACGCACGCAGGCCTGATTAGACGTATGGCTCTGGCCGCCGATCAAGCAGTCAGAGGGTAACGGGGATCATCGCATGTTCAACCTTCATACCGAGTGGCTGTTCCCGTCCGTCGCGCTTCTCTGCGCGATCATCGGGGCTGGATTCGACGTCCACAGCCGCCGTATACCAAATTTCATCACGCTGCCGGGAATCCTGCTGGGGCTGCTGCTGCATCTGGCATTCGGCGGATGGAAGCAGCTGGCTTTCGCAGCCCTCGCCGGGCTGATCTGCGGCGTCCTTTTTCTCCTGTTCTGGCTGGCCGGGGGGATGGGCGCCGGGGATGTCAAGTTGATTACGGCGGTCGGCGCGATCGCCGGTATGCCTCTGGTTCCGTGGCTTCTGATTCTGACCGCGCTCGCCGGCGGTGTGATGGCGGTCGGTCTCGCTCTGTGGCGCGGCCGGCTCAAGGACACCGTCAGGAACGTAGGCGCTATAGCCCTCCACCACCGCATGGAGGGTCTGACTCCTCACCCCCAACTCAATCTCGCTAATGCGAGGACACTGCGCCTTCCCTATGCCCTGGCCGTTGCGGCGGGCACAGCGACGACGCTGTTCCTCACGGCGTTCCAGAGGTGATCTGATATGGCTCGCCGCATCGTGCTCGCCCTCTTCGTCGCACTCGTGATCTCCGGCCTTTTTACCTTCTGGCTCAGCCGGAGAGTCGCGCGTAATTCTCACCCGCCGGTCCAGCTGCCCAACCAGTATGTCTCGGCCGCGCGCTCGCTCGATCCCGGAGAAACCATCCGGCGCGAGGACCTGTCGATGATCAACTGGCCAAAGACGGATCCGCTCACGGGAAGCTTCGTCAAAGCCGATGACGTGATCGGCCGGGCGGTGCTGTATCCGCTGGCGGCCGGACAACCGATTCTCGATCGCCAGCTGGCTGCCGCCGGATCCGGCATCGGTCTCACGGGCAAAATACCGAGCGGCATGCGGGCCATCGCGCTCAAGTCGGACGAAGTCGTCGGCGTCGCCGGCTTCCTGATGCCCGGAACCCATGTGGACGTGATCGTGACTTACGTCGACAATTCGCATCCGGAACCGCTGACCGCGACGGTACTGCAGGACGCTGAAGTGCTTGCCGCCGGCCATCAGGTGCAGCCCGATCCCTCGGGCAAACCGGTGGCAGTGGATGTGGTCACGCTGCTGCTATCCCCGGAAGACGCGGAAAAAGCAGTCCTCGCCAGCGAAAAAGGCACGATACATTTCGTGCTCCGCAATGGCGGAGATCATCGCCAGGCGGATGCCGTGCCGGTGGCGCTCGGTCAACTGGCTAGTCTTCCCTCGGTGAACACAGCCGAAGTCAAAGTAGCGGTGAGACCCATCCGGCACGCTCCCAAACCCTGGGTGGTGGAAACCATGATGGGGGATAAACGTTCTTCGGTAAGTTTCAACTGAGGCCTTTGCACATGAGCAGACAGCGCACAATTCGAAGACTGACCACCGCCCTGCTGGCGGGCGCGTCCTGTACTGCCGCGGGCGCATGGGGGCAAACCAGCTCGGTTTCCCCGGCGGAGTCCCTGCCAGTTAACGGGGCAATGAGCAGCAGCACTCAGGTAGTGGGTGAGCCACTGCACGTGCTGGTCGGCCGCTCGATGTTCGTGAGCACCGAACACCGGCTGCGTCGGGTGTACGTGAGCAATCCCGACGTAGTGGATTCGTTTACTTCTAGCCCCCATCAGATCGTCATCACCGCCAAGGCGCCCGGCCTGAGCACGGTTGTGCTGTGGGACGAATCCGGTGAATCGCGCGCCTATCTGATTAATTCCGATGTCGACGTCGCGAACCTGCATCACGCGCTGAAGGATGCGTTTCCCAACGAAAACATCCGCGTGGAAGGACGCGGGGACCAGGTCGCTCTTGCCGGTACCGTTTCCAGTTCCGACACATCGGACGCGGTGGTCAAGCTCGCCGGTCTCTTTTCCAAGAATGTCGCCAACTCCCTGCTGGTGGCCACCAAACACACTCCCCAGGTTCGGCTCAAGGTGCGCATCGTAGAAATCGACCGCTCGCGCGCCGAGCAGCTGGGCTTTAACTTCTTCGGTCCCGGGGTCAATTCGTTCAGTTCGACCACCGGACAGTTCGGCGCTGTCACCGTCGGTTCAACCGCGCCCAGCTCCGGTTCGGCTCCCACGGCCGGCACCTCTCTGTTGTCGTTGAGCAGCCTCCTCGGGCTCTTTTATTACAACCAGGACCTGCAGCTCGGAGCGGCCATCCAGGCGCTCGAGAATAAGCAGATCGCTCAGATCCTCGCCGAGCCCACACTCACCGCCATCAGCGGAGAAAAGGCGTCCTTTCTCTCCGGCGGCGAGTTCCCCTACCCGGTGGTACAGGGTGGCACAGGTGGATTTACGTCGGTCACAATTCAGTTCCGCCCTTACGGCGTCAAGGTTGACTTCACGCCCACCGTTCTGCCCGACGGCACCATCATGATGAAGGTCGCGCCCGAAGTCAGCGCCCTGGATTATTCGAATGAAGTCACGATCTCCGGATATACCATTCCGGCAATCTCGACTCGCCGTGCTGAAACTCAGGTCGAGTTGAAGAGCGGCCAGAGCTTCGCGATCTCCGGACTGCTGGATAACCGCACCACCGACCAGCTGGAAAAAATCCCGGGCATCGGCGATATTCCCATCCTCGGCAAGCTGTTTCAGTCCAAGAGCATCAATCATTCCGTGGCCGAACTGGCCGTCATCGTGACCCCGACGCTCGTGGATCCTCTGTCGGACAACCTCACGCCGACCCAGCCGAAAATGGCGATCCCGTTCATCGAGGATCAGAAGCTCGACAAGGGCCTTGTGCCTAAGGTACCCCCCCCGCAGCCCCAACCCCAGCCGGTCCCGCAGCAGGTTCCGATCCAGTGATCCAGTAACGGAGAGAGATTCCTTTATGAACCAGCCGTCCCCCAATCCGCAGACTCTCACCGTTGCGCTGCTCACCGTCGGTCTTGACCGCGATCTGACCGATAAAATTGTTCAGGCAGCCTCGCAGCACCACTGGACCGTCAGCCACGACGATTTCGACGAATATGTCTCGGCGGTTCGCCGTCCCGCCATCTCGCCTGAAGCCAAGGGCGCGGACGCCGTCTTCGCCGTCATCGACTTCGATCGCGACCCGGCAGGCGCCGCGGAAACCGCAGGCTATCTGAATCAGATCTTCTTCGGCAAGTTCTTTGCCGCAGCCTTGTCCGGCCGCAACGATCCCGATCTCCTGCTGACCGCCATGCGGGCCGGGTGCAATGAGGTCCTCAAGAACCCCATCGACCCTCGTCAACTCGCCGATACCTTCGATCGCCAGGAAAGACAATGGGCCAATTCAATGGGCCGCTCGCGTTCGACCGGCCACATTCTTTCCTTCTTCGGAGCCAAGGGGGGCGTCGGCACCACCACGGTAGCCGTTACTCTGGCCTACTACCTCGTGCGCCAGAAGAACAAAAGAGTCCTGCTCATCGATAACCATCCCGAGTTCGGCCATGTTTGCCTCTACCTCGGGCTCGACGGCACCCGCTACCACTTCGACGAGCTCATTCGCAATGTCAATCGCCTCGATTCCACCCTGCTGCGCGGCTTCATCGCCAAACACGGCAGCGGCCTCGAAGTGCTCTCTTCCCCCGAGTCCCACGACCTGTCGCGCTCCGTCGATCCGGATGCCCTCGAACGCACTCTTGAGTTCCTGCGCGGCGAATACGACTACATCATTCTCGACTGCGAAACCTCTCTCGAAGAAGTCTCCCTGGCCGTCATGGATCGCTCCGATCAGATTTACCTGGTCGCAACGCCGGACATCGGCGCGATTCGCGACCTCTCCCGCTACATCGACGGCCTCAGCCGAAATGAGTCCACATCCGCGCGCCTCCACGTCATCATCAACCGTTATTCCTCCCACGGCGCCATTGCCATCGAACAGATCGAGAAAGCCATTCGCGTGCCAGTCGAAGTCCGCTTGTGCAATGCCTATACCGAATGCCAGCGCGCCATCAATGTCGGCGAGCCGATCAGCATAGACAAAAAATCGGAGATCTCCGGTCAGTTCAGCCGCTGGACGACCATGCTCGCCGGCGATGAAGCCGTCAAGGCTCAGCCGGCGCCCCGCAAAGGCTTCTCTCTGTTCGCTGCCCAGAAAAGGACTGAATAGCGATGAGCGATCTGACTCTGAACCTCACGCAGTCTCGTCCTGACGGCGGCAATCTGCGCAACGGCAGCACCGGATTAAGGACTGCCACGCCCGCCGCACGGCCGCTCCGGGAAAAGGAACAGCAGGAGCTGAAGTCGGCCGTCCACGCCGAGCTGATCAATCGCCTCGATCTGGAAAAGCTCGGGGAGGCGCAGGAAACCCGCGCCGGCCAGCAGCAGCTCTTTGCGCTCATTCAGCAGATCATCAGTGAGCAGGGCGTTCCGCTGAGTTCATCGGAGCGGGATCGCGTCGCCCAGGAGGTACTCGACGAAGTCTTCGGTCTGGGCCCCCTCGAACAGTTGCTCAAAGACGAGACCATCAACGACATTCTGGTCAATACCTGCAACGCCGTCTATGTCGAACGCCGCGGCGTTCTGAGCCGTACCAGCGTCACTTTTCGCGATAACCGCCACCTCCTGCAGGTCATCGACAAAATCGTTTCCGCTGTCGGACGCCGCGTCGATGAATCGACCCCGATGGTCGACGCCCGGCTTAAAGACGGTTCGCGCGTCAACGCCATCATTCCCCCGCTCGCCATCGACGGCCCCATCCTCTCGATTCGGCGCTTCGGTTCCACGCCGCTCACCGCCGAAAAACTCATCCAGAACAAAGCGATGACCCATCCCATGATGGAGATGCTGCGAGCCGCGGTTCAGGCCCGGCTGAATATCGTCATTTCCGGCGGCACCGGCTCCGGTAAAACCACCCTGCTCAACGCCCTCTCCAGCTTCATCTCCGAGCGTGAGCGGATCGTAACCATTGAAGATTCCGCGGAACTCCAGCTTCGCCAGGACCACGTGGTACGCCTCGAAACGCGCCCTCCTAACGTCGAAGGCAAAGGCGCCATCCGCCAGCGCGAGCTGGTCATCAATGCGCTCCGTATGCGCCCCGACCGCATTGTACTTGGCGAGGTTCGCGGCGAAGAAGCCATGGACATGCTCCAGGCCATGAATACAGGCCATGATGGATCGATCACAACGATTCACGCCAACACACCGCGCGACGGCCTGGCGCGCCTCGAAACCATGTGCCTGATGGGCGATATTCGACTCCCCGAAAAGGCCATCCGTCTGCAGATCGCCTCGGCCATTCACCTGATCGTGCAGGTCGCCCGTATGGGCGACGGATCGCGCCGCATCACCCACATCTCCGAACTCACCGGGGCTTACAGCGACGTGATCAGCATGCAGGACATCTTCGTGTTCGAAAAAGAAGGCATCGGCGAAGGCGGCAAAGTCAAAGGCCGCTTCCGTTCCACAGGAATTGTGCCGAAATTCACGGAGCGTCTCAAGGCCGCCGGCATACCCATTCCGCACGGCCTGGTCGATCACTCGGTGGAAGTGTAGGTTCAACGTCCATGATACTGATTGCCTCCAGCTTCTTCGCCGTCCTGCTGATCACGTTCGCAGTGGTCTCCGTCGTGGCATTTCCCGCCCGCGCCGACAAGGCTCTCCAGGCCCGGCTTGAGTCGGTTACGACCGGCAAGGGAGGCCTGCCTGCCGGTCTTGGAGCCAGCGAGCTCCTGCGCAAGACGGCAACCAGCCGCTTCGACTGGATTGGCCAGTCCATCAGCAAATATATTTCGATGCAGACCCTGCAAAAGTGGATCTCGCAGTCGGCCATCAACACCACCGCATCGGCATTGCTGGTGCAGTCGGCCGCCGCCACCGGCATCGGTTTCGCTGTCAGCTTCTTTTTCGCGCCCATCCTCTGGGTGGAACTGACTGCCACCGGCGTGTGCGCGGTGCTGCCATGGGCGCGCATCGCCTTCGCTCGCCACCGGCGTCTGCGGGCATTCGATAAAGCGCTGCCTCACGCCATCGATATGATGGCTCGCTCGCTGCGGGCCGGCCACTCGACCTCCGGCGCCATCGAAATCATGGCCCAGGGCGCTCCCGAACCGGCCAATTCGGAGTTCAGCGAGGTCTTCCGGCAGCAGAATTTCGGACTTCCCCTGCGCGACGCCCTCATGCAGCTGCTTGACCGCGTGCCTTCCCAGGATCTGCGCGTGCTGGTCACCGCTATTGTGGTCCAGCGCGAAACCGGGGGCAATCTGGTTGAGGTCCTCGACCGCACTGTCGACGTCATCCGCGAACGCCAGCGGATCCAGGGTGAAATTCGCGTTCAGACCGCCCAGGGCCGACTCACCGGCTGGATTCTCACCATGCTTCCGGTAGTCGTGATGGCTCTGATCAACTTCCTGGATCCGGGATACTCGAAACCCCTGTTTAACGATCCGACCGGAAAAAAGCTGCTTCTCCTCTGCGCGTGCCTCATTTTACTGGGAGCCTTTTTCATCAACCGAATTATCAATTCCATCGATGTCTAGGCGAAGACCGTCATGATGACCTTTTTCTATATCGCGCTCTCGCTCACTGTTTTTTTAATCATCACGCTGTTGTGCGCGCCCTTCCTGCTCCGGCCCTCTCTCCAGGCCCGGCGGCTGCTGGACATCGTCACCAGCAGCCGGCCCGATAAGCGCACCGTTCGCACCAAGGAAGTTGCGCGAGACCGCCTTCTTTCCGTGGCCCGCGCCTTCCGTGCACGGCTCGGGCTCTCCGAGGACGAGAGGCTGCGCGAGCGCTTCGTCACCGCCGGTCTGAAGGGAGGCAGCCAGCTCGACCTCTATTTCACAGCTCGTTTCGTTGGACCGGTAGCCGGGATCCTGGGGGGAACCTTCATCCACTCGAATACCGCGTTCTGGTGCCTCGCCCTGGCGGGAATCGGCTACCTGCTCCCCGATATCTGGCTCACCCGGGCTGTCAATCGCAGAAAAAAGAAGATTCAGAAAGGCATTCCCGACGCCATCGACCTGCTGGTGATCTGCGTGGAAGCTGGCCTCGGCCTCGATCAGGCGCTGCTGCGCATCGGTCAGGAGATCGGCGTCAGCTATCCGGAACTCAACGAGGAGTTCACCCAGGTGAATCTTGAACAGCGCGCGGGCAAGGCCCGTCTTGATGCCTGGCAAAGCATGGCTGACCGCACCAAACTGGAAGAGTTCGCCGCCCTGGTCACCATGCTGCAGCAAACCGATCGCTTCGGCACGCCGATCGTGCGCGCCCTCAGCCGTTACGCGGAAGAGATTCGTACCGCGCGCCGCCATCGCGCCGAGGAAGCGGCCGCTAAGACCAAAATCAAGATTTTATTTCCCCTGGTCTTCTTCATCTTCCCCTGCTTGTTCATTGTGCTGTTGGCGCCCGCAGTTCTTACTCTGAGCGCCAACCTGAAGTGAGCATGACCAGGGATTTAAATAACTCGTGTGCGTCACGAAGTGCTGGGCACACCGGAAAGGAGAATTGCTAATGGAATCGCCCCTGATTGTTCGCGTTGCTGCTCTGGCATTGGCGGTGGTGGTCGGCGTCATCATTATTCTGCGCAGAAGGAAGTCGAAATCGGCCTGATTTCCGGATCCCGATCCTCCGGTTCCTGACGCAATCCCTTCCGCAACTTCGGCGGCAGCCGGGAAAGGAGTAAAGCTATGGGTACATCTCTGATGATTCGTGCAGTCGCCGGTGCTCTCGGTGTCCTCGTGCTGGGCGTTATCGTCCTGCGCAGAAAGAGAACCAACTGACTTTTCACGTGCAACCGGTCCTGGCAGAGCCGAGGACCTAACCCCAGGCGCGTGGATCTCGCCGCGAATACAGACCGTATTCGCGATGTGAGATGTGTCGCGCATCGACTTCAACAGAACGCCTGCACCCGGCGGAGAGGCAGAGCCCTGTGCAATTTCTGACAGTTACTATTCCCCAGAAGGCCGAAACCATCGGTTCCCGCATCGGTCTTGCGGATACCTTTCTTTCGCGATTGATCGGCCTTCTCGGGAAATCCTCCCTCGACGACGGCGCCGGCCTTCTCATTCAACCCTCTTCCGGCGTGCATACCCTCGGCATGCGCTTCGCCATCGACGTCGTCGCCCTCGATAAGGACCTGCGAGTCGTCAAAACCTGGCAGCGTCTGGCCCCATGGCGCGCTACCAGCGTCAGCCTCAAAATCCACAGCGTACTCGAGCTCGCTCCCGGCAAAATCCGCCAGCACAATATCGAGCCAGGCGACCAAGTCGTCCTGTCGCCTCTTTAGCCCAGTCCCCTTCCTTCAATACCCCACCGTGAAGCGCTCGCGTACATACCTCGACTGTTCCAGCTCATCCACAAGCGCTATTGCGTAATCTTCGGCCGAGATGCGACTCTGCCCTTGCCCATCAACCACCAAATCGTCCCTGCCCAGACGAAACGTCCCTTTGCGCTCACCGGGCTCGATCAAACCCGCCGGGCTGAAGTACGTCCACTCCAGGCCAGCCGCCGCATCGGTTTCGCGTAACAGCTCCAGCAGATCCCGATGCGCGGTGGCGATCGCCTGCCACTCCTCCGGTAAATGACCCGATTCGAGCAAGGTGACCCCGGGCGCTACAAACAGGCTCGCCGCTCCTCCGACAATGATCACCCGCCGGACTCCCGCCTTCCCCGCGGCAGCCACCAGTCCGCGCGTGACCTCAATGAGCTGCTGTTCACTGCCCGTCGGCGGGCCGTATGCGCTGATCACCGCATCCGCGCCCTTCAGAATTTCCCCCACTGCTGAGCCATCGCTCACGTCGCCTTTCTCCAGTTTCACACCGGCTCGGGATTCGACCTTCGACGGGTTGCGCACGACCGCCGTCACCTGGTGCCCACGAGAAACCAGTTCCTTCAGAATGCGGCTTCCGATCATGCCGCTTGCCCCAATCAGCACCACTTTCATCCGTTTTGCCTCCGGTAGAACGATGCTCGCTCAAATCGCCGCTTTCTGCGATTCAATTCGAACTTTTTGACACTTGTTCGTTCCAACAACCATCCTTAATGCAATGCCCCGACCCGCTCCCGGTCCCGCCAACTCCCGCAAGTGTGACGAGGAGACCGTTTTTGTCGAGCTCGCCCGAACCTCCGACCTGCTCTCCCGCGGCCCGGCCCAGCTCCTGAAAAAACACGACCTGTCCTCGAATCAGTACAACGTGCTCCGCATTCTTCGCGGCGCTCCCGATGGCCTCCTCTGCGGCGAAATTGCCGCGCGAATGGTCTCCCGCGAGCCGGACATTACCCGCCTCCTCGACCGCCTCGAAAAGCGCGGCCTCATCGGCCGCTGCCGCCGGCATCCCGACCGGCGCAAGGTTCTCGTTCACATTGCACCCCAGGGGCTCCACCTTCTTGCTCATCTCGATCAGCCGGTTTGCGACCTTCATCGCCGCCAGCTTGGTCATCTCGGTCCCAGGAAACTCCGTGAACTGGCGCGTCTGCTGCTCGCCTGCCGGCAGTAAATTACGCGAATTTTTTTCCCAATTATTTGTTGCAACGAATAAAATCCCGGCGAATCCAAACAGCTGGAGGACAGTACCCGTCATGAGCGCTACCGCCGTTTCGCCCACCACAACCACCTGGACCATCGATCCCGTCCACTCTATCGCCGAGTTTCGCGTGCGACACCTGATGATCTCAAACGTCCGCGGCCAGTTCACCGGAGTCACAGGCAAGCTGACCTTCGACCCCGCGGACCTCGCGAAATCCCGCGTCGAGGCGTCCATCGATGTGAATACCATCGATACCCGCGACCCGCAGCGCGACACCCACCTCAAGAGCCCCGACTTCTTCGATGCCGAGCGGTTCCCCGCCCTGACTTTCAGCTCCTCCCGAGTCACGCGCACCGGCGCGGGTCACGTTCTGGTCTCCGGGCCGCTCACCATCCACGGAGTCACGCGGGACGTCGAATTCACTGTCGAGGGACCAACCCCGCCTGTGAAGGACCCCTGGGGCAATACCCGAGTTGGCGTCCACGCATCGACGAAAATCGACCGCCGGGAATTCGGCCTGACCTTTAACGCTGCTCTCGAAACCGGCGGCGTTATGGTGGGCGAAGAGGTTGCCATCACCCTCGAACTTGAATTCGTCCTGGGCTGAAGCGGATCGAATCGCAGATCGGGGCACCCGGGGCTGGGAATCGTCTGTAAAAATAGGATCGACAGACAGGGGTTCACCGGCGATTCCCGGCAGTGCGACAATTCGGGTCCAGCTGCGAGTGCGCGGCGTTGTGCAGGGTGTTGGCTTCCGGCCATACGTCTATAAACTGGCACGCCGCCTCTCGCTCGCGGGGTTTGTCCTTAATTCTCCCCGCGGCGTTTTCATCGAAGTCGAGGGCGACCCCGCCACCATAGACGCCTTCGTCGCAGCCCTTCCCGCCCAGGCCCCGCCGCTGGTGCGCATTGCCGAAATCATCCGCACCGAAATCCCCGCCGCCGGGGACTCCGGCTTCGCCATCCACGAAAGCGATGCCGAAGGCTCAGCCTTCGCCCTGGTTCCGCCGGACATCTGTGTCTGCGAAGATTGCCTCGCCGAAACCCGCGATCCACAAGACCGCCGCCACGATTACCCCTTCACCAACTGCACCAATTGTGGCCCGCGCTACAGCATCATTATCGACGTCCCCTACGACCGCCCCATGACCACCATGGCGGAGTTCGCCATGTGCGACAACTGCCGCCGCGAGTACGAGAATCCCGAAGACCGCCGCTTCCATGCTCAACCGAATGCCTGCCCCGTTTGCGGACCCCGCCTCATCCTCGTCGAACCCGGTCAGCCCGCCGCTCCCCAACCACAAACTTCCCGCGTCATCCTCAAACGCGTCGCGGATCTGCTCCGCACCGGCGGGATCGTTGCATGGAAAGGTCTCGGCGGATATCAGCTCGCGTGCGATGCGCGCCAGTCCGCCGCCGTTGAAGAACTACGCCGTCGCAAGCGCCGCAGCGAAAAGCCATTCGCCATCATTGTCGCCGATGCCGATGTCGCCGCCTCTCTCTGCTTCGTCTCCGATCAGGAGCGTTCCGTCCTCGAATGCCGCGAGCGCCCCATCGTCCTGCTCCGTCGCCGACCCGCCCCAAAACTCGGCGTGCCACTCGCTGATGAGGTCTCACCCGGCAATCCCGCTACCGGCGTCATGCTGCCCTGCACCCCCATGCACGACCTTCTCTTCCGCATCCTTCGCGACCGATCCGGCGCCGAGGCCGCGCTCGTGATGACCAGCGGCAACATCAGCGAAGAACCCATCGTCATCGACAACGCCGAAGCCGAAACCCACCTCGCCGGCATCGCAGACGCCTTCGCCCACCACAACCGCCGCATTCACACCCGTGTCGACGACTCCGTCGTCCGCATCGTCTCGGCCACAACCATGCTGCTGCGCCGCGCTCGCGGATACGCTCCCCAACCCGTCTGGCTTGGTCGAGGAGAAGCGGAAGTGCTCGCCTGCGGCGCTCAACAGAAAAATACCCTCTGCCTCACCCGCGCTGGATTTGCCCTGCCCAGCCAGCATCTCGGCGATCTTGAAAACTTCGAGACGCTCCGCTTCTTCGAGGAAACCCTGGAAAGAATGTGCCGCCTTTTTCACGTCCAGCCCACCGTTGTCGCGCACGATCTGCACCCCGGCTACCTCAGCACCCAGTTTGCTCAGAACATGCAAGGCCTGCGCCGCATCGGCATCCAGCATCATCACGCCCACATTGCCAGCTGCATGGCCGAGCACCATCTCGAAGGCCGCGTCATCGGCGTCGCCTGGGACGGTACCGGCTTCGGCATCGACGACACCATCTGGGGCGGTGAATTCCTGGCAGCCGACTACCTCAGCTTCGATCGCTTCGCCCGCCTCCGTCCCGTGCTCCTCGCCGGCGGCGATTCCGGCATCCGCGAGCCGTGGCGCGTCGCCCGCAGCTATCTGCTCGACACGTTCGGCGCAATTCCGGACCAACCCCGCTGGAGCCAGATGGCCTCACCCGACCGCCTCCGCATCATCGATACCATGCTCCAGCGCCGCGTGAACACCATCCCTACCTCCTCCGCCGGCCGCCTCTTCGACGCCGTTGCCTCCCTCATCGGCCTCCGCCACACCGTCTCCTTCGAAGGCCAGGCCGCCATGATGCTCGAGGCCGCGGCCGACGCCATCCCCGTCTCAGCCGCAGATCCCTGTGACTTCGTCCTCACCGGCGCCTCGCCAGTCGAAATCGACCTGCGCCCCATGATTCGCCAGATCGTCGCTGACGTCGAAACCAACCGCCCGCAAACCCTCATGGCAGCCCGCTTTCACAACACGCTCGTCGCCGTCATCGCCGCGGTCTGCCGGCGCATGCGTGCGGATCTCCAGCTCAACCGCGTCTGCCTCAGCGGTGGCTGCTTCCAGAACGCGCTCCTGTTTGCGGGCTGCCTCCGGACTCTCCGCGACGACGGCTTCGAGGTCTTCTCCCAGCGCGATGTCCCCGCCAATGACGGCGGAATTTCCCTTGGCCAGGCGGCCATCGTCTGCGAACAGCTCCGTCACGAGGGCTGACGGCATAACCTGGGCCGTCGGTTGGTGATCGGGTGCGCGGTGTCCATGTAAATTTCACCCTCGCACCCGCCAAATATTCCGGCCTGGCGGTGAATTTTTTGCACAACGGCGCTTTGGTTGCCTGGAAACGTCTCCTTTTTTTTGAATCCACCAGAAAAAAGGGTTTCATCCGCATGTGGAATATGTACTATTCGCTTATTAATGACTGTAACTCCACCTGTGTCGAGATCGCGGACACGAGGGGCAGACTCGAGCGGATATCCGCACTGGCGGGCCCATGCCCGCTGAGTGAGTTTTCCACCGGGAGAGGCTCAGCAGAGCCTCGCTGAGGCCAGTCTGCACGACCAATTCATTCACGAGTAGGGTCTCTGCAAAATGAATTTGTTCCGTAAGCTCTCGATTGGCTCGTCCATCGTCGCGATCCTGTCCGCCATCCTGGCCGGCCCCGCATTCGCCTCCGTAACCGTCAGCAGCCCAGGCAGCGGGGCGGATGTTTCCTCACCCTTCACTCTCTCCGCCGACGCCACGACCTGTTCCTCTCAGAACGTCGCTGCCATGGGTTATTCCTTCGACAGCAGCAGCAGTACAACAATTATCAGCGGCACATCGATCCAGACCTCTGTAACCTCAAGTGCCGGATCGCACACTCTCCACGTCAAGGCATGGGGCAATCAGGGCGCATCCTGCGTCACCGATGTCCCCATCACGGTTGGGGCCATCCCGGTGACTTCGGCCCTTACGATTCCCAGCGGAGCGGTTAGCGTGAGCAACATCCAGGCCCTCAGTAACTGGTCTGCCACCAACGACTCAGGCGGAGCCGGCAGCTCAAACGGATCGACGCAGATCGTCGGCTCCCCCTCCCTCGCAGGCGGCACGCGTCAGTTCGTCAGCAATTACTCCAACGCCGGCGATGAGCGCTACAGTGCCTCCTTCGGAGACGACACAACCTCCACCAACTTCCTCTACGACGCATACGTGTACCTCACCAGTTCCTCATCGAAGATCGCCAACATCGAAATGGACCTAAATCAGACCATGGCCAACGGCCAGACGGTCATCTTTGGCTTCCAGTGCGACGGCTATTCCAGCACCTGGGATTACACCGCAAATAACGGCACTCCCACGAAGCCTGTCGACGTCTGGGTGCGCTCCGGCGCCTACTGCAATCCCCGCGGCTGGAGCATTAACACCTGGCACCACGTGCAGATCAGTTATTCCCGCAATAGCTCCGGCCAGGTTACCTATAACACGGTCTATCTCGACGGCCTTGAAGAGCCTATTAATGCAACAGTGTCATCGGCCTTTGCACTCGGCTGGGGACCCGTGCTCCTCACCAATTTCGAGATCGATGGCCTCGGCTCTGGTGGCTCGGCTACCGCTTATCTGGACAACCTGACCGTTTATCGCTGGTAGCGTGCGATCATGGGCCCCGCACCTTCCGGCACTAAAAGGGAGCGCTCCGGACCTGCGCTGTAACACGACGGGGTGGCCCATTCAAGCCCGGTTCTGGCTTGAGTGGGCAGGCGTCCATGCGTGGAAGAACTATATCTCGATATCATCGAGGTGGGCTTGGTAGAGAATCCTTCCGGCCACTTGTGGAAAATTTGTCAATTCCCACTGCCCAAAACCGAAGTAACGACCCCTCATAACACGCCACTTACAACCCAGCCGACCCAAAGAAAGTTGGCAGTTTATTAGCTTCAACTTGATATTCTGATAATAGGGGGTGAAAAAGAAAATTCCCCCCGTTAGTGGCCTGTCGCAGTGAATTCGTTAGTGTGTTGTTTCTGATGTCCCTCGCGCGTCCGCCCCTCCTCTTGCGTTGTCATCCCGAGCGGATCGCTGTGGGGACCCCGTCGTACCGGCAGGCACAGATGGGGTCGGCGGAGCGAGGGACCTGCTTTTTTCCAACTGCTGACGTTTTCCTTGCGACAGGTTACGGGTCCGGCAATCAGAACCCGCAAAAGCCTCGCCACCGCGAGGCTCTCTCATTGGTGTCCATCGTCCTTTTCCATGATCCGTGCTCGAAAACACTATGCACCAGCTCCCGGCTACAGGCCACCGGCTACCAGCTACCGGGTACGAACTGGCTCGTTTTCAACAGCTTGCCACACCCTCAAATCACTTCCCCGGAAAGCGCATAAAACTAACAACTTGCCGGAGTCCCACCCCCCCCAGGGGTACATCACCGTCCGCCAGCCACCACAACCCCACTTAATCAGAGGTCCGTTAGAGATTTGCTCTGCTTGCGAAAGTACTACCCAGACTCGCCTCCGTTGGCTCGGCTACGGTCTACTTGGATAACCTATCCGTCTGTCGCTGGTAGCGCATCCTGCCGAACCAGCAAAACAAGGAGGGTGCCCCATAGGAGCACCCTCTCACAATCAGCTTCAGGAAGGCCGTCAGAAGCTGAAACACGCCTGAAGTTGCACGGTCCTGCTGCCTGATGCGCCACCAGCTACGCCGAAATCGCCGTTGACCTGTGTGGTCCGTAAGTCGGTCGCATCCTGGAAGGCTTGGGACAGCGGGTGCCTGCCGTCCCTTGTGTGGTACAAACGATTGTACCGCTTTGCACAATTGTCTGTGCTGCGGTCACGATTGTTAACACTCGACAGATGGGGCTGTCAAGTGCCAGCATTCTCAAGTATTTAGTTCGACTCTACCTTTCCGTCGGCAGACGCATGCCGCCTGCCTTTCGTAGCATGGTTGGGAGGCACAAAATGAATTGGTCATTCCTGCCGATTTCCGGACAAGCAGTACTCCCGCGCACCGCTGTCGCACCGCGGCTGAAAGGAATGAAATCAGAAAACAGGATAAAAACAGCAAAAGCAATACTGTCGACGGCAAAGTGGTCGGACATCGCAGCGTAAGTCTCAAAGAGCTCGCCGCGCATCTCGATCTTTCTCTGACCACCGTCTCTCGGGTGATGAATCACTCGGCGGCCGAGTTTCGTATTGCTGCCGCCACCCAGCAACGCGTTCTCGAGGCCGCATCCGCCCTCAAATATGTTCCCAATGCGTTCGCGCGCGGACTAAGGAAAAAGCGGAGCTTCACCGTCGGCGTCATGGTCCCGGAAATCAGCGAAGGGTACGCCGCTGCTGTGCTGAGCGGCATTGGCGACGCGCTCCTTCAGGAGAAGCTCTTCTACTTCGTCGTAAGTCATCGTCACCGCGAAGAGCTATTGGACGGCTACCCTCGTTTGCTCCTTTCCCGGGCCGTCGAAGGAATCATCGCAGTCGACACGCCCCTCCACGATTCGCTGCCAGTGCCCATTGTGGCTGTATCGGGTCGGCACAGAAGGGGCATCCTCACCATCGAGCTCGATCATCTCACCGCGGCCCGTTATGCAATCTCGCATCTTGCCGAGCTTGGCCACCGAAAAATCGCTTTCATCAAGGGTCAAACCTTCAGCTCCGATACGACGGTGCGTTGGGAAGCGATCCGCAAGGTATGCGTCTCCCTCAACATTCGAGTTAACCCGGAGCTTGTCGTGCAGCTGGAAGGCATGGACCCCGGCAGCGAGCCCGGCTATGTCGCCACTAAAAAGCTGCTGACGAGAAAGGAGCGTTTTACCGCTATCTTCGCGTTCAACGATGCATCCGCTATCGGCGCAATCACGGCTCTCCACGAAGCTGGTCTGCACGTACCGCGAAAAATCTCCGTGGTTGGTTTTGACGATATCCCTACTGCCGCCACCATCCGTCCCGCGCTCACTACGGTGCGCCAGCCGCTCTATGAAATGGGGCAAATGGCCGCGATGAATCTCATGCGGCTTATTCCCAGGAGAGGAAACAGCGATCCGCTACCGGACTCCATCCTTGTCTCGCCCACCTTTGTGAGGCGCCATTCTACCGATAAGGCTGTCTCAGACTGATGGCATCGAGGATGCTCTTGCGCTTGGAGAACATACCGGCCTGGTCATAGCTGCGACCGGGTTCGATCTTAGCGGGCAGGGGATTTCAGGCACGCACGTGAAGACGCTCCTGAAAACTCCGGGGGCATCAGACTTTGCCTCGTTGCACTCCATTCGACTCGGACCCTTTGGCGTTTACATAGGCCCGGTCGAATAGTTTCGCCACCCTGAGAGGCACAATCCTCATCTTTGCGGCCTGGCCATCCGGGTTCCGCAATCGCTTTGCCTGCCCGTTGACGGGAAGCTTTACGTGGCGGATACTGGCAGGCATGGATTCCCCGTTCGGCCGCGATCTGTGTATCGACATGTGTACCGGGGCCGTGCGCGGAACAGGACCGATGCGCTAAGAGCAGGTCCGAATATTCCGCGGCCCACGGTCACCGGCGATCGTGGGCCGTTTTCATTTTCAGGGGCCGATGGCCGCGCACCTCCCGGCGGCAACCGATAACGAATAAGGAGCAGACTTATGGCGGAAGAGCAGAAGAAGCAGCGGCCGGCAACACTGGCTGTCCACGGAGGGCAGACTCCCGATCCCACTACCGGGGCCCGGGCGGTTCCTATTTACCAGACCACGTCCTACGTCTTTACGGATGCGGATCATGCGGCGCGGCTTTTCGGGCTGCAGGAATTCGGCAACATCTACACGCGGATCATGAATCCGACCACGGATGTTTTTGAGAAGCGCATCGCGGCGCTCGAGGGCGGAGCGGCAGCTCTTGCGACGGCTTCCGGGCAGGCGGCCGAGACGCTGACGATTCTTACCCTGGCCAACGCGGGCGAGGAGATTGTCTCAACCACCTCGCTCTACGGTGGAACATACAACCTGTTCCATTACACGCTGCCAAAACTGGGCATCACGGTCCGGTTTGTGGATGCGGACGATGAGGCGGGCTTGCGCGCGGCAATCAACAGTAAGACGCGCGCTGTTTACACCGAGACGCTGGGCAATCCGAAGCTGGACGTGGCCGACGTGGAGCAACTGGCCCGCATTGCCCACGAGCACGGACTGCCGCTGGTCATCGATAACACGAGCGCGACGCCGGCGCTGCTGCGGCCGATCGAGTGGGGCGCGGATATCGTGGTCGAATCGGCAACCAAGTTTATCGGCGGCCACGGAACCTCGATCGGCGGGGTCATCGTGGATGCCGGCCGTTTCGACTGGAAAGCTTCCGGCCGGTTCAAGGATTTTGTCGAGCCCGATCCTTCTTATCACGGTCTCTCGTTTGTCGATGCTTTTGGTCCGCTGGCATTCATCCTGAAGGCACGCGTGCAGGGGCTGCGAGATACGGGAGCGGCACTGTCGCCTTTTAATGCGTGGCTGTTCCTCCAGGGTCTGGAGACGCTTCACCTGCGGATGGAGCGGCACTCGCAGAATGCCCTGGCGGTGGCGAAGCATCTTGAGGGGCACCCGGGAGTGGAGTGGGTGAACTATCCGGGGCTCGCGTCCAGCAAATACGCGGCGCGCGCGAAGAAGTATCTGCCGGATGGGCAGAGCGCGCTGCTGACCTTCGGTATTCAGGGCGGATACAAGGCAGGCAAGACGTTCATCAACTCGCTGAAGGTCTTCTCGATGCTCGCCAATATCGGCGACGCGAAATCGCTTGTCATCCATCCGGCATCGACCACCCATCAGCAACTGGCGGCGGAGGAGCAGACAGCCACCGGCGTGACGCCGGAACTGATTCGGCTCTCGGTCGGTATCGAGGACGTGCGCGATCTGATTGAGGATATCGATCAGGCGCTGGCCGTTGCTGTGCCGAGTCCGGAGCTGGTCGGAGCGCGATGAGCACGGTTGCACGGCGCACGCTGCAGATGAGCCAGGCGATACAGCCGGATTTCGAGGGGGACTACCAGATCGACGCGGTGGTCCCGCTCGAGAGCGGCGAGGTACTCGTGCGGCCCACGCAACGCTACGCCATGTATGGCCGGCTGAACGCGGCGCGGGATAATGCGGTTTTGGTTTGCCATGCCCTCTCCGGGAATGCGGAAGTGGCGACCTGGTGGCCGCAGCTTTTTCGCAAGCCGGGCGGCCTGCTCGATCTTGAGCGGGACTGCGTGATCGGCATCAACATCTTCGGCTCATGTTATGGATCGACCGGGCCGCAATCGATTGACCCGGAGACGAGGCGCCGCTATGGACCGACATTTCCGCTGATCAATGTGCGCGATATTGTGCGCGCGCAGGCTGCGCTCATCGAATCGCTGGGAATCAGAAAACTGAAGCTCGCCATCGGCGCATCGATCGGCGGCATGCAGGTGCTTGAGTGGGCCGTGCTGTTTCCGGAGCGCGTGGCGCGGGCGGTGAGCATCGGCGCGGCTCCTCTCGGCGCGATGGGCCTCGGGCTGAACCACCTGCAGCGGCAGGCGATTATGCTCGACGCAAAGTGGGCGGGCGGGTTCTACGAGCCTGAGGACGAACCGCGCGACGGTCTTGCCATAGCACGGGCGCTTGGCGTGATCAGCTATAAGAGCGTGCCGCTGTTCGAACACCGCTTTGGGAGAAAGCCAAATCGCAACGGAGAGAATCCGTGGATCTCCACCTCGGCCGGGCAAAATGGCCGGTTCGATATTGCCGGTTTTCTCGACTATCAGGGGCACAAATTCAACGAGCGCTTCGACGCCAACTCGTACATCTCCATCACGCGGACCATGGATACGTTCGATCCGGTGCGAGCCCACGAAACGCCGCTGGCCGCCTACAGCCGGATTTCCGCCCACCTCACCCTGGTGGGTATTTCGACGGACTGGCTCTTTCCTCCCGAGGATGTGCGGTCGCTCGCGGCAATCATCGGCGCAGCGGGGGCACGTTGCGAGTACCGCGAAATGGCCTCCCTGCACGGGCACGACGCGTTCCTGGCCGAGCCTGACCATCTTGTACGGCTGCTGGCCCCTCAATAATTGAAGAATTATCAAATGGTAGCCTGTCCCCGTCGACCACAATCCATTAACTGGAAACCAGGAATAGAGACCATGCCCACCCTCCGATCCCTAACCGCCGCCGCCTGCCTCCTCCTCGCCGCAGCCACCGCCGCGGCCCAGCAGCAAACCTACCCCGCCGACGAGCTCGCCCCCAACTTCAAAGCCCCCGAACAGCCCACCGACTTTGACAAGCGCGTCGTCATGGTCCCCATGCGCGACGGCGTCAAGCTCTACACCGTCATCGTCGTCCCCAAAGGCGCGCACGACGCGCCCGTCCTCCTCACCCGCACTCCCTACAATGCCGCCGGCCGCGCCGAGCGCTCGAAGAGCCCGCGCATGATCGAGGCCCTCCCGCTCAGCGACGAAGTCTTCGTCAAGGCCGGCTACATCCGCGTCTATCAGGATGTCCGCGGCAAGTATGGATCCGAAGGCCCTTACCTCATGACGCCCCCGCCCGTGAACTCCGGCTACAATCCCTCCGGCGCCGACGACACCACCGATGCCTGGGACACCATCGACTGGCTCGTCAAAAATGTTCCCGAATCCAACGGCCGCGTCGGCATGATCGGCTCCAGTTACGAAGGCTTCACCGTCGTCATGGCGCTGCTCAGCCCCCACCCCGCCCTCAAAGTGGCCGCGCCGGAAAGCCCCATGGTCGATGGGTGGATGGGCGACGACTGGTTCCACTACGGCGCCTTCCGCCAGCCCAACATCGACTATGTCCTCGGCCAGACCTCGCGCCGCGGCGAAGGCGTCGCAGTCCCCCACCTCCATCGCGACGACTACACCAACTACCTCGATGCGGGCTCCGCTAACGACTTCGCAAAATCCGAAGGTGTCGATCAGCTCCCCTTCTGGCGCGTCATCGTCGACAACCCCGCCTACGACGGCTTCTGGCAAAGCCAGGCTCTCGACCATCTCATCGTCCAGCGCCCGCTCACCGTTCCGACCATGTGGGAGCAGGGCCTCTGGGACCAGGAAGACATGTGGGGCGCCATCCACAGCTACCGCGCCCTCAAAGCGAAAAATACGCCCGCCAATATGAACTACCTGGTCATGGGCCCCTGGTTCCACAGCCAGGTCAATCGCGAAGGCCGCGCTCTCGGACCCCTCGTCTGGGCTACTGACACCGCCGCGCAGTGGCGTCGCGACGTTCTCTTCCCCTTCATGAATCAATACCTCAGGCCTGGCGCCCCCACCGCGCAGACGCCCGCCGTCTTTATCTACGACACAGGCCTTGACCACTGGGATCGCCCGCCCGTCTTTCCCGCCGCCTGCGAACAGGGCTGCCCCGCAACCTCAAAGCCTCTCTACCTCGCGGCCGACGGCAAGTTGTCTTTCGACCAGCCGTCATCGTCAACAGCAAAGTTCGACGAATATATTTCGGATCCCGCCAAGCCCGTCCCCTACCGCCCGCGCCCCGTCGATGACGCCGACGGCATGGGCTGGCGCACCTGGCTCGTCACCGATCAGCGCTTCGTCGACGGCCGACCCGACGTCCTCACCTTCGAAACCGAGCCGCTGAAAGAACCCATGAAGCTCTCCGGCGAAGTCATGGTCCATCTCGTCGCCTCGACCACCGGCACTGACTCCGACTGGGCCGTCAAACTCATCGACGTCCAGCCCGACCAGATTCCAACCATACCCATGAGCGGCTACGAACTCCCCATCGCCACCGACATCTTCCGCGGCCGTTATCGCACCAGCTTCGAACACCCGCAGGCCATCGAACCCAACACACCGCTCACTTATGTCTTCGCTCTGCCCATGGTCAACCACACGTTTCTTCCCGGACACCGCATCATGGTCCAGGTTCAGTCCACCTTATTCCCGCTCTACGACCGCAACCCGCAAAAGTTCGTGCCGAATATTTTCCTCGCCCAGCCAGGCGATTATCAGAAGGCCACCGAACGCATCTGGCACACCCCCGGAGAAGCCAGCTACATCAGCCTGCCGGTTGTGCCTATGACGACTGCACCCTGAGATGTGTCCCTCACGGGTTGTGCGCGGGCAACATCACCGCATGCTCCCGGGTCACTGTGATCCGCAGCGTCGCCCCGATCACCTGCGTCGCCGCACCCGTTGCAGGGTTCTTCTGCAGATAGTAGAGATCCGCCAGCAGCCGTGGCGTCAGGTGCGCTCCCCCTCCGGCCTGGAGACGGTTCTGGTTGAAATCGCCCGCCGAGAGATTGAAGAATACTTCGTCGTCCAGAAAGAAGTGTGCGCGACTCACTGCATAGTCAAAGAGAAGCTGGTTGCGGTAGCGCACCGGCGCTTCGGGATAACTGATCAGCTTCTCGAAACGATTCCGGTCGGCTGCAGTCAACCCACCCACATGCAGTGTTTCAGTCAGTGCCGCCAGCGGCAGGTGGACGTGGTAAGTCCCCTGCGGCAGGTCGGCGTAAAGATATCCTGCCGTCAAAGTCAGGTGAGCCGGCACATGAAAATCAGCCATGAGCCCCGTTGCGGCTAACTGTGGGTTAGGCAGACTCGAGTCTGTCCGCGCCACAAGCGGCATCAGCAAATCAACCTTGCCCCATGCGCCGGCTAAGTCCACCTCATTCCACGACTGAAACTGCTCAGCACGAACCTCCTGACCAGCGATCGGGAAAAACAGCAGCGGCGTGGCCCAACAGCAGATGGTTCTCGCCACCCGGCGTAAACTGCGCCGCGCGTCACTTCGCCATCTCATACAAAATCCCAATCGCCTGTTGGGCCTTCTCCTCGCGGAAATCTCCCGCAATCTCGCCGGCCAGCGTCATCACAGGCACCACCGTCGCCCCCGCCTTCGCCATCCGCAGCAGCGCCGCCTGTTCCGTGCGTTCGCTCATCCCCCCGCAGGCATCGATCACCGCAGACACCTTGTAGCCGCGGTCCGCCGCCGTCAGCGCGGGCAACTGCACCGCAAGCTCCGTCGCCACTCCGGAGATCAGCAGTGTCTTCCTCCCCGTCTTCTCAATGGCCGCCAGGATTTCCGCATTCAGCATGGAGTCGCAGGTCGTCCGATGATGCGTCGGCAGCTCGCCCAGTACCTCCGCGATCTCCGGAATCATCTTTGCGGGACCGCCATCCTGGCCTTGCACGCCCGAAACCACCACCGGCATCTCGAACAGCTTTGCCAGCTTCGCCAGCGCTCGCACCGCGGTCTTGATCCTCGGCAACGGATTGGTCTGCGACAACTCGACGATCCCCAGCTGCAGATCGGCGAAGAGAAGAACACCGTCGTTTGCGTCGATACGAGAGCTTTGCGTAGCCATTGAAATAACCTCTTTCGCTTCGAAAATCGCTATGTTTTTTGACCGGGCGACACCATCTGACTGCGCACCCGCTCCGTAATGAAGGCATTCTCCTGACGCAGCACCGAGAACGAGAAACGCGACTCCGCGGCCAGCATCAGCGCGCCCGCGATCATCCCCACCACCCCCACCGAGCCGCAGAGGAAGGCAATCGAAAACGTTCCGGAGACCCCGTGTACCGCGCCGGTGCTCACCAGAATCGCGCCGATCAGCGAGATCAGCGTACTTCCCACAAACGCCGCAACCGCCGTGTAAAAGCACGTCAGAGCGCGCACGATCAGAAGGGTCCGCCGTTGCGCGGATTCCAGCTGGCGCACGCGCAGCTTCAGCTCCGCGGAAGCCACGTCGCCGCCCCGCAGCACCATGTCCGCCAGCTCGTGCGCACGGTCCACCGCCCGGCCATAACGGTTGCCGGTCCCGAACAGCAGCACCGACGAAGCGTTCGTCAGCACCGCCGGCGCCGAGATGAACGTGAGAACAGCAAACGGGTTGGAAGGCAGTTCCATCAGTAAGCCGCAACGCTCCGATGCGGAGCACAAACAATCGTCTGCGCCGTTGAAACCCCGTCGCGGTAACGTTGTGACAAGACCATATCGTGCGTACCGCGATCCGCCAAGTACGCACAATTTTGTAAGGTGGAGTCTAGCGATGAAGGAACATTTCGGATGCCCGGTTCAGGCAACCTCAAACGTGCTGGCGGGAAAGTGGAAGGTTCTTATCGTCTGGCACCTCTCGTTCGCCCCGAAACGATTCGCTGCAATTCGCGACATCCTGCCCGGGGTCACCGAAAAAGTGCTCACCTCGCAGCTTCGCCAGCTCGAGGCCGATGGAATTATCCGGCGCCGCGTCGGCCCCGAAGTACCACCCAGCGTGGAGTACAGCCTGACTCCGGCCGGCGAGGACATGGTCCCCGTCATGGAGACCATGTGCGCCTGGGGCACGAAGCATCTGGGTATTCCCCCAAAATGGCCGCGCCCCACCCTCACCGTCGAACAATCCTCCTGAAAAATCAACCCGTGCCCGGCCCCGCGGGAAGGTGCTCGCTAACCGACAATCCCTGCTGAACCTGGGCCGAATCGATTTTTCATGAGTCGGAGCGTCGCGATCCCGAAGGCATCGACGAGGCCGGCCAAATAGCCGCAGCTCGCCATCCTTTTATTTCAACAGCCACCGTTAATGCCGCAGCCCCTTCAGGAGTGCTACCATCTCTCCGACGAGCGAGGCCGTAGTCCACGGGCCCCTTCCTTCGCCCGCCCCAGCAATATCCCCGGCCCCAATATCAGGAAAGTCGGCTCGCATCCCTGGACTTCCGAACGTCCCCACGCGCGACCCCGCGCTGGCCCCGGGCTCAATATCCAGAGAAAGGATGGCAATGACATGCCCGAAGCGACCTGGAAACCTCACGAAAAACACGGACAGCTGACGACGCAGAGCGACTTACCCGACAGCGTCTACGCGTTTCCCAAGCAGCGTAAAGAACCACTGACCGACGCCGAGCATGTGCGGAACGCAGTCGCGCGTTTCGATGAGGTCGCCGGCGTCACCGACGCCGAGCGCACGTTGGCCTTCGCCAACATCGAGAAAGCTGCACAACACTACGGCGTCAACCTCAGGGAAACGTCGTGGCATGACCTCGGAACTCATCCCAGGAAGAAATAAACGCAGGCTGCAGCAAGCAAGAGGAGAAAATGATGGAAACACGCGCCCCTGTCGAACGACTCGCCGGCTTTACGAAGGTTGCGGCTGCCGTTGCAGCCGTCGCACTGCTCGCGGGTCTCATCCCCGGCCACACCGCTTACGCGCAGGACAAATACACGCTCGAATCGCCCGGCGGAATTGCCTTCTCCGACTTCAGGGGATATGAAGACTGGGCCGTGGTCTCCTCCGCACGGACCGATCAAATCCTCAAAGTGATCGTCGCCAATCCAACCATGATCAAGGCGTTCAAGGCCGGAGTTCCGGGCAACGGCCAGACTTTCCCGGATGGCGCCAGAATCGTGAAGCTCCAGTGGACGCAGAAGAAGAGCACCGAGGCCCCCTTCGACGTCAACGTGCCAGACAACTTTAGCCAGGCTTTCGTCATGGAAAAGGACAGCAGGAGATTTGCCGCAAGTGGAGGGTGGGGGTACGCAGTATTCAACTACGATCCGCCATCGGACAAGTTCTCGGCCGACGCCAAAAGCCCCTCCAACTGCGGGTACGCATGTCATACCCCGGTGAAAGCGAAAGACTACATCTTCCATCCCTACCAGAAGCGTTGAAACGCTAAGTCGAGCGAGGTGAGTTATGAAAGCAATCGTCGTCCACCAATATGGCGGTCCGGAAGTTCTGAAGTTCGAGGATTACCCCGACCCCGTCCCCGGTCCAGGCGAGGTCCTGGTGCGGGTCGCTGCCTCGAGCGTCAATCCCATCGACTACAAGCGGCGTGCCGGGTTAACCAAAGATTTCTATCCCCTCCAGTTCCCGGGACTCATCGGCGTCGATCTCGCAGGAACGATCGTTAAGCTCGGCCCAGGTGTGGAAGGTTTTTTGATCGGCGACCGCGTCTTCGCCATGGCCGACAACACTTATGCCGAACTTTGTGTCGTAAAGACGGCCGCACTGGCGAAGGTTCCCGAGGGGTTGGATCTCATCCAGGCCGCGGCGCTTCCACTGGTTACAGTCACCGGCAACCAGCTACTGGCAGCCACCGGAATCAAAGCGGGCCAGACTGTCCTGGTCGTCGGCGCCGCGGGAAATGTGGGGCGGTCGGCGGTATTCACTGCGAAGGACCGCGGAGCAACCGTGATCGCGGGGATTTTAAAGAGGCAGATGGATGAGCTGAAGAGTATCGGTGCAGATCGGGCCGTCGCCACCGACGACGACACTGCGATTGCCGATCTGCCGCCCCTCGACGCCGTAGCGGACACGGTCGGCGGCAAAACCGCCGAGAAGGTGATTGCCAGGGTCAAGCCAGCAGGAGTCTATGCCTCGGTCGTCGGGCCGCCGCCGAACGCTGCCCTGTACCCGTCAGTAAAGCAGATGCAGGTATTCTCCCACTTCGACAGGAAGACGCTCGAGTACATGGCCGCAGCTGTGCGTGATGGCAAGCTCGTTATCCCGATCGGCGAGAAACTGCCACTCCGCGATGCGGCCGAAGCCCAGGCCCAGGCCGAAAAAGGCGGAGCCGGGAAGATCCTGCTGGTGGCCTGACATTATCCTGCAAAATCGAAAGGAGTCATCCATGACCGCGGTCGAAGTCGCACAGAAGAGCTATGAGATGCCCCCGAAAGAAGGCATCAGCATCGCGCATTTTCTCACCGTCGCTGACATCGAGCGATCGGCTCGCTACTACGAAAAGGTCTTCGGCGCTCGTATCCTGAGCATGGGTGACGGCAACGCCCCCGCCTATCTTCAACTTGCAAATATCTGGATGATTCTCAATGTTGGAGGCGGCCCGACTCAGGACAAGCCGACGGTAACACTCAGCGTCCCCGACCCGAACCACATCAACAGCTTTATGAATTTCCGCGTTGCAGATATTCAGGCTTGTTATCAATTGTGGAAAAGTAGAGGAGCCGAGTTCATCACAGAGCCAATCCCCAAGTACGGCGAGATACGCTGCTACATTCGCGATCCTGATGGTTACATCATCGAGGTCGGACAAAGTACCGATCTCACGTACGGTTAGCGCGCGGCGCGAATGGGTGGGGACTTGAGACGGACGCCGGCTTAAGTGCTGGCCCATTAGTGCGAATGGCACGGGAACAGCTCGAGCCTGCAGGACCTTGTGCCGGGATATCTCATTCTTAATAAGCGGTAAGTGGGAGTCGTTGAATGAACGCCGCAGAAGCCGAACAGAAAGGTCCTGAGCTGCACCCGCGCGACGGGTTTACCGTCACTTATTTTCTCACCGTCGCCGACATCGACCGATCGGCTGATTTCTACGCGAGGGTCTTCGGCGGCAGAATTCAGAGCAGGGGCGACAGTAAAGGTGCGTCCGGGCACATTCAGATCGGAAATAGCTGGCTGATTGTCAACCTCGGGGGCGGGCCCACTCCGGACAAGCCGTCCGTCACCCTCACCGTCCCCGCCGACCCGGATAAGGTCAGCAGCTTCCTGAATATCCGCGTTGCCGATATTCAGGCGTGCTATCGGCTATGGAAAAGTCGAGGAGCCGAGTTCATCACCGAGCCGAAGGAAAAGTACGGCGAGATACGCTGCTACATTCGCGATCCTGATGGTTACATCATCGAGGTCGGACAAAGCACCGATCTCACCTACGGCTAGCGTTGTCACTCAGCGGGCACGGAGCTTACCCCCCCCCCGCACAGGATAGGAGCAAGGATCGCGGTAACCGAAGCAGAGGCTCTCGCAAATTGAGTTGCTCTACACAAGCTAAGATCCAGGAAGAACAGATTCGATTTCAAAAGGAGAATGACGATGACAACAAAAGGAAAAGTCTTAGTGCTGGTCTCGAGCGGTCGTGGTTTGCCCCTAAAAGACGGCAAGGTCTATCGCGGCGCTGGCTACTATCTCAACGAACTCACGGTTCCGGTTCGCGCGCTGATGAAAGAAGGTTACGAAATCACTTTCGCCAACCCCAAAGGCAACACGCCCCAGGTCGATGTCCACTCAGAGGTCGCCGATTTCTTCGGCGGCGACGCGGCCAGGCTTCAGGACTATATGTTATTCCGCGACGGCCTGACCGGACTTAGAGATCCCACCCGCATCGCGGATGTCATCGCTTCGGGCCTCGATCAATACGACGCTGTTTTTGTCCCCGGTGGCCACGGTCCCATGATGGATCTTCTCGATGATCCCGACGCTGGCACCGTGATGAGGCACTTTCATGCAACCTCCAAACCCACGGCAGTGCTCTGCCATGGGCCCATCTCACTTCTCTCCGCTCTTCCGAATGCGACGGAGGTAGTCGCCGCTCTGAGCGCGGGCGATGCCGCTGGGGCGCGGGCCATGGCTCAGGGCTGGATCTATTCCGGATATAAGATGACTATCTTCTCAACAGCGGAAGAGCAGCAGCGGGAGCCGGTTGAGATTGGTGGGAAGGTTCTTTTCTACCCGGACTTTGCCCTGAAGACGGCGGGCGGTGAAGTAAGCGTGGTTGCTCCATGGCAAAGCTACGTCATTCAGGATCGCGAGTTGATCTCAGGTCAGAATCCGTTCTCTGACGAAGCGCTTCTGAAGGCTCTGCTGCCGGCTCTCAATGAGAAGAAGAAGTTGGTACCAGCGGCATAAGAATCGGAAACCCTGGAGTGACGCCGGTCCCCGAAGCTTAGCGAATCGGCCCCGACCGAGATTCGCCTAACGCTCGGCTCACCCGATTGGCGCAAAACCGCCGCATCACCGGCGAAAGTTCGGCGTGTCTGTCGAATCATTTCATCGGCGATGCGGAACCGATCTGTGCCCCCTGAACCCCACCGCGGCTCATTGGCATAAGGTAGAGTCATCGGTGAGTCTCCCAATGAAACGCATCGGCATCGTCGCAGCCTTACCCAGCGAGCTCCGCCCGCTAACCCACCACTGGCCCCGCCACCACCACATCGCTCACGGCCGCATCGGCGACATCGAAGTCCTCGCCGCCTGCTCCGGCATGGGAGAAAAAGCCGTCACCTACGCCTGCGAACGCATCCTGGCCGCCGGCAACGCCAACACCCCCGCCGGCACTCCCATCGACACCCTCGTCTCCATCGGCTACGCTGGCTCACTCTCCTGCGGGCTCAACCCTCCCAGCGCCGTCGCCGTCCGCGAAGTCATCGACGCCAGCACCGGCGAGTCCTTCCCCACGCAAAATCTCCCCACCCCGACCCCGAACCAGACCAAACCCCAGCGTCTCGTCACCCTCGACCACGTCGCCAACCCCGAGGAGAAACGCCGCCTCGGTACAACTCATAAAGCCACACTGGTCGACATGGAAGCCGCCACGGTGGCCCGCTTCGCCCGCGCTCACAACCTTGACTTCCTCTGCTTCAAAGCCATCACCGACGGCCAAAACGACGAGCTCCCCGACTTCAACCGCTTCACCACGCCCAACGGCCGCCTGCGCATACCCGCCTTTGTTGTCTGGACCCTCTGGCACCCCCGCTATTGGCGCGTCCTCGGCGAGCTGGAAAAAAACAGCCGCATCGCCGGTCGCCACCTCGCTGATTTGGTCCTCAAGAATTTAGTTCCCCCCTCCCCGCCCAGTTCGGTAAATTAATTCTTAGACCTCCCATGGCCACAGCGACCACTAATGACCTGCGCGAACAGACCCCTGCGCCCATCCCCGGCGTGATGCGCGCCGCCGTCTACCGCGGCGTCAACGACGTCCGCGTCGAGACCGTCCCCGTACCCAAAATCGGTCTCGGTGAAGTGCTCATCCGCGTCCACTGCTGCGGCGTTTGCGGCACCGACCTCAAAAAAATCCATACCGGCTCCCACTCCGCCCCCCGCATATTCGGCCATGAAATCGCCGGCGTCATCGCCGCCACCGGCCAGGGTGTGGAAGGCTTCGCAATCAACGACCGAGTCATGGTCTTCCATCACACTCCCTGCGGCCACTGCTATTTCTGCCGCAAGAAGACCCCCTCCCAGTGCAACGATTACAAGCGCGTAGGAGTCACCGCCGGCTTTGAGCCCTCAGGCGGCGGCTTTGCCCAGTACGTCCGCGTGATGCCCTGGATCGTCGGCCGCGGCCTCATCAGGATCCCCGACGGCGTTCCTCTCGAACAGGCAGCCTTCGTCGAACCCGTTAACACCTGTTACAAGGCCATCCGCAACCTGGCCCTTGAACCCGACGAAACCGTCCTCGTCATCGGCCAGGGACCCATCGGCATCCTGCTCGCCGCCCTCGCTGCGCGCACCGGAGCCAACGTTCTCACCTCCGACCTTTATCCCGAACGCCACGCCCTGGCCGCAACCTATGGACTCGACAACCCCATAGACGCCAGCAGCGAAGACGTTGTCGCCGCCGCTCACCACGCCAGCGAAGGCCGCGGAGCCGATGCCGTCATTCTCGCCGTCCCCGGCAACACGCTCATCCGCACCGCGATGAACGCCGCCCGCCCCGGCGGCCGCGTTCTCCTCTTCGCCGCAACTCAGCACAGCGAAGCCACCTTCGACCCTGCCGTCGTCTGCATGGACGAGAAGACCCTGATGGGCTCTTACAGTTCCTCCTTCGAACTCCAGCCAGACGTCGAAGACATCGTCTTCGGCGAATACGGGAACGGTTTCGACCTCACCCGCCTCATCTCCCACCGTTTTTCCCTGGAAGACTCGGTCGAAGCCATCCGTGTCGCTTCGAACCCCTGCCCCACCTCGATGAAGGTTTTCATCCAACCCTGAAGTGGTCTCATACCCCTGAAACTTCGCCAGAACCTCGGATGAGACCCGCCTCCGAAGCGGGGCTCATGTCCTCAAAAGACTCAAAAAGGTATCCATGAGACCACTTCTAACAAGCGCAGATTTGAGACAATAGTAACGATGGCAGCGCATATGACAGCCGCCGTTCTCCACGGCCGCGAGGACCTGCGTATCGAACAGGTCCCCATGCCGAAGGCCGGTCCCGGTGAAATCGTCGTCCGCGTTCATGCCGCTCTCACCTGTGGAACCGACCTCAAGGTCTACCGCCGCGGCTATCACGCCCGCATGCTCAAGCCCCCCATTCCCTTCGGTCACGAGCTCGCCGGCACGGTACATCAGGTAGGCCGGGGCGTGGCCGCGTTCCGCCCCGGAGATCGCGTCGTTGCCCTCAACTCCGCGCCTTGTGGCGATTGCTACTACTGCCGCCACAATCAGGAAAACCTCTGCGACCGCCTGATCTTCAACAACGGCGCCTACGCTGAGTTCCTCCTCATCCCTGCGCGCATCGTCGCAAAGAATACCCTGCGCATTCCTACGGGCATCTCGTTCGAGCACGCCGCGCTCACCGAAGCTTTAGCCTGCGTCGTCCATGGCCTCGATGAATGCGAACCCAAACCCGGGGACACGGTCGCCATCATCGGCGCTGGCCCCATCGGCCTCATGTTCATGCATCTCGCGCAACTCGCGGGCCTCAAAGTCATCGCCGTCGTCAAACGCGACGAGCAGGTTACCGCCGCCACCCGCTTCGGCGCCTCTGAAGTCATCCAGCTCGCCAAAGATACAGACCCTGTCGCTGCGGTGCGCGCCCTCACCCCGCAGCGCCGAGGTGTAGACATCGCCATTGAAGCGGTCGCCACCCCCCTCGCCTGGCAATGGGCCGTCGACATGGTCCGCAAGGGCGGCACCGTCAACTTCTTCGGCGGATGCGCCGCAGGCACCAAAGTGGAGCTCGATACCAATCGCCTGCACTACAACAACATCACCCTCCGCGCCAGCTTCCACCACACCCCCGCCGCCGCTCGCAAGGCGTTCGATCTCATCGTCAGCGGCCAGTTCCGCTGCTCGGACACCATCACCAGCCGCGCCCCCCTCTCCGAGCTCAACCGCGTCTTCCGCCGCCTCATGAACCGCGCCGGCGACATCAAAACCGCCATCATTCCTTGAACGAATCCCCTGGGGCGGCCCATTCAAGCCCTCTTTGGGTTGAGTGGTGAGTAGCCCATTCAGGCCCTCTTTGATTTGAGTGCAGTTTCGCGGAAACTCGCGCGCTCATCGAGACACATCGCTGGAGCGAACCCCGTTTTCCGTTACCTTTTGGTGCGATTCATCCGGTCCAACAGCCCGGGAGGCAGCTGGCGCCGAACACTGCCAGCCCCTCGGTCTCTTTGCCTCTTAAACGCGATAGTCCGCTCTGACAATGCCGCCGCGCCCATCGCATACATTGCGCGTGTTCTCACTCCACGTCGAGTGGTCGCGAGAGACAGACTCCTTACAACTCGCGCAGGGAGACGGCCACAGGTCGCAGCGCCGCGCGCAGGGCGGGTAACAAGCCGCCGAGAACGCCCATGGCCAGCGCGAAAACCACACCCATCACGAGCAGGTCGAAAGTGATTTTGAAAGCGAAGGCGATGCTCGAGAAGGTCGAGAAATTCAAGGTCTGCGTCGTCATGCCGTTCAGCGGAAGCACGACCAAACAGCCCAGAATGCCGGCGATGAACGAAATCAGCAGCGCCTCGAACAGGAACGAGAGGACGACGTTCCAGCTGGAGAAGCCGAGCGCGCGCATGGTGGCAATCTCCCGTCCGCGTTCGGCGACCGCCGAATACATCGTATTGAGCGCGCCGAATACCGCGCCGATCGCCATAACCGCAGCCACCATACCGCCGAGGATCGTGATCAGCCGGGTCATGGCTGAGGATTGCCGCGCGTAGTATTCCACCTCGCGCTCGACTTCCAGATTCAATTGCGGATCGGAGGTAATCGAATCTCTGAACTTGTCGAAAGCCGCCGGCGATGTCAGGTGTACGGTGGCCGATTGAAAGATGTTCTCCGGGCGCTTGAGCACCTCGTTCAGAATGCGCGAATCGCACCACACTTCGGAATCGAACGACGATCCACCCGCGTCGAACATGCCCACCACCTGCCAGTGCCCTCCGGCGAAGTTCACGGTACTGCCGACAGTCAGGTTCTCGTAGGTCTTTGACGCGTTCTTTCCGACAACGAGCTCGTCGAGGCCGGAACGGAACATCCGCCCCTGAACGACCTTCACGAATTTGCGGATTTCCAGCACGTTCGGCGAGACGCCGCGAACCTCCACATTTGCGTCCGTTCCTGTGCTGATCAGCGGTATGGGCACGACGCCGACGACTTCCTGCGTGACCAGGGGCTGGCCGGACGCATCGCGAGCGACGCCAGGCTTATCCTGGACCAGCTTTATGGAATCGAGAGTGATGCCACCCATCATTTCCGTGGTCGAGCCGGCCCGCATCACCAGCGCATCGTCGGGCGTCCCTGAAGCCACCAGCGTAGCCCGGAAGCCGTGGGCCAGAGAAAGCATGGCCACGAATACGCCGACCGTTCCGGCAATCCCGAGGATGGCCACGATGGTGGAAGTCCAGCGCGCTCGAATGCTGCGGAAATTGTAGGAAATCGGTACGTTTCCGATCAGCGGCGCCAGCAGGCCGGCAACGATCCCGCCGACGATGATCAAAACCAGCAGCAGGGCGGCGATGGCCACCAGTGTGATCACAACACCGAAAATGAGCTTTGGCGCCATCTCAAACTCTCCGAAGGGCGTTGACCACGCGCATGCGCATCGCGCCGTAAGCGGGAAGGATTCCGCTGGCGAAGCCGACCAGCAGGGCGGCGATCACACCGTATACCAGGGTTTTCGCGGTAACCAGGAGCGAAGGTAACAGACCCGCCATCGCGCGACTCAGGGCCGGAATCGCGACCATGGCAAGCAGTAACCCCACGCAGCCGGCAAGCGCGATCACCATAGACTCGCCCAGGATGAATCCAAGGATGGCCCGATCCGGGAAGCCGATGGCCTTGAGCACGCCCAATTCGTTCGTTCGCTCGCGCACGGAGATGGCCATCGTGTTTCCGGTGACCAGCAATAACGTGAAGAAGACGACCGTCCCGATCGACGTAATCAGGAATTTGATGTTTCCAAATTGCTTCACCCAACCCTCGGCAAAAGCGGATTCCGTCTCGGTCTTCGTTTCGTAGGGCGAATTCAGGTACGCATTGTCGATGGCTTTGGCGATGCGAGGCGCATCGTCGGGGTTCGCAATGCGAACCGTATACCAGCCGACCTGGCCCTTGACCGTGGCGGGTACGCTCTCTTTGAAGTACTCCCACTGGAACCAGAACTGGGTCTGATCATCTTCCTGTTTTGCGCCGTGGTAAACACCGTCAATATTGAACTCGAACGGCTTTCCCGCCAGCCCGTAAATCGTCGTAGTGATGGGAATGCGGTCGCCGATCTTCCAGCCGAAACGCTTCATCGTGTCCGCGCCAACAATCGCGCCCTGGCGATCTTTCAGAAAGGTATTCCACTGATCGTCCGGGACGATGAGTTCCGGGAAAACCTGGCGCTGATTGTCCGGATCGATCACGAACTGCGGGAAAAAGTTTTTGGGATCCTGATAGACGCCGCCGAACCAGTTATCGTGCGTGACGTACGTCACCCCTGGAATGCGCAGGATTTCATCCCGGTACGACAGCGGAATCGTATTGATGATGGAGGTGCGATTGATGGTGACGAGGCGGTCTGCGCTCACCACGTCGGCGCCCCGGCTGAAAGCGTCGTTCACCACTCCCAGCAGCGCAAATAGAAACAGAGCCACCGCGAACGAACCGATGGTCAGAACCAGCCGCGCCTTCTTGCGAAACAGATTGGCCAGAATCAGTCTGCTGAACTTCATGAGACCCCTCCTGCGACCACGCCTTGCAGCGCTCTCGCTTCGACCAGGACGCCTTTGTCGAGATGCAGCGTGGTATCGGCCTGGCGCGCAACCAGCGGATCGTGGGTCACCATCAGGACTGTCTTCCCGTACTCCTTCACCAAACGCCGGATCAGGTCCATCACTTCGTCGGCACTTTTACGGTCCAGGTCGCCGGTGGGTTCGTCGCAGAGCAGGAAAGTGGGGTCCGCGATAATGGCGCGGGCAATGGCAACACGCTGTTCCTGTCCGCCGGAAAGCTGGCGCGGAAAGTGGTTCAGGCGTTCTCCAAGGCCGACAATGGAAAGGGCGGTTTCGACGTGTTTGCGGCGCTCCGCTTTGGAAAGCTTGGTCAACAGCAGGGGCAGTTCCACGTTCTGAAACGCGGTCAACACCGGGATGAGGTTGTACATCTGGAAGATGAAACCAACGTGTCGCGCGCGCCAGTCGGTGAGCTTGCCGGCGGACATATGCGTGATTTCGTCGCCGGCGACGCTGATGGTGCCGCGCGTGGGCACGTCGAGCCCGCCCAGCAGATTCAGCAACGTGGTCTTGCCCGAGCCGCTCGGTCCCATGAACGCCACAAAATCGCCCTTCTCGACGTCAAGGTTCAAGCCCTGCAGAACGTCGATATCCTCGTTGCCGCGGCGGTAAGTTTTGTCCAGGCCGCGCACCTTGATCACACTGCCTGCTGCCCCATTGCCGTCTACGCGTACCGTCATCGACCCTCCTCGATCTCCACCACTTCGCCTGAGCGCCGCGCTAGCGCTTGATCGCTACCGCCTCGCCATCTCTCAAATCGGCCGGCCCCGCAACCACTACCGTATCTCCTGGCGTGAGCCCTGCCAGAATCTGCGTTTGCCCGCCATTGGTTGTGCCCACCTTGACTCCGTGGCGCTCAACGTGATCGCCGTTCACCACGAAAACAATCTTCTGCCCACCATCGTCGCGCACCGCGCTCGGCGCCACCATAACGCCCGCCGGCGCCGTTTTCGCCTGTTTGTCTTCATCCCCGAGGAACGTGACCTTCACGCCCATGTCGGGCAGGATGCGCGGATCCAGCTTATCGAACGCAACCCGAACTTCAACCGTCGCCTTCTGGCGATCGGCCGTGGGAATGATGGTGCGCACCCGGCATGGAATCTTCCAGTCCGGATATGCGTCCAGAATCGCGGTCACTTCCTGGCCGGGCTTCACGCGCGCGATGTAGTTCTCGTTGACATCCACTTCGATTTCATTCGAGGCCATATCGACAATGGTCGCGATTCCCGTGCGCGTAAAGCCGCCGCCCGCCGAAATCGGCGACACCATTTCTCCCACCTGCGCGTCCTTGGAAACGATAATTCCATCGAACGGGGCGCTGATCACGGTGTTATCCACCGACTGCTGCGCCTCTTTGATGCGCGCGTCCGCCGCGAGCACCTGGGCCTGCGCGTAGTCGATCTTCGCACGCAGGCTGTTCTCGGTCATCGTCGCATTGTCCAGCGCTTCCTGGGTTTGAATGCCTGCCGCCCGCAGATCCTGGGTGCGGTGCAACTCGATCTGCGCGTTCTTCAGCTGTACCTGCAGGTCGAGAATGTTGGCCTGCGCGGCATTGCGATCCGCTTGCGCCGAGGCGAGCGTCCGCTGCGCATCGGAATCGTCGAGAGTGGCCAGCACAAATCCCTTGTGTACGTGCAGCCCCTCAGTGAAAAAGACTCCCGTGACGCGTCCCGTGACCTTGGACGCGACCGTGGCGCGCCGCTGCGGCGTGACATATCCACTCGCGTTGAGCAGGGCCTGTGGCCCGGAGTCAGGAGCGCTCACCGCGGCGACTTGCACCGAAGGAGCCTGATGCACGTAGGCGTAGACGCCGCCCACGATCAGGAGAGAGGCGACCAGGACGGAAAAAACGATCGCGATGAGCTTTCCGGTCTTTCGCGAGCCGCGCTTGTGAGCCTCGATGCGCAGCCCTCCCAGATCCTGCTTTACTGTGGTTTCAGGCATAGTCGGCCCAGTTGTTTACGCTGGTCCTCCGGAGTTTGTTCTGTTTGGCGACAACATAAGATTACACCGCAAGGTTTACCGACCGGCACCGGCGAAGAAAACGGGAAGGCCGCATGCTTCTGCAAATTCGTTGAGCGCCGGAGGGTGCCACTTGCGTTTGCCGTCACTTGAAGCACGTCACCACACTCTGATAAGGACTCGGCCACAATATCTTGCGGTGCCTCGATGCTCCAATCGCAAACCGTGGCCAGCAAAACTAGTTCTCACAGCCGACACTTTAGGCCCGGTAAAGTTCTGAACGGCCACGGCTTCACCACCAATGGAAAAAACTCGCCTCCGGCATCGAAAAGTGAAGGGGCATGACTTGCAGCCCGCGGAAAAATGCCTGCTTTTGTATCAGGGCACGACCGAAGTCGTGCCCTGATACAAGGTACAGACCGGGCAGAGAGGTAACAGGGTGGACCGGGGACATGGGTAACACTTCGCGTCGCGAGCAAGGGCATGTAGAAGTCGGAGATGCCCT